>SAMEA104315437__coassemble_190_pt1 | contig 55173 bp, 46 predicted proteins | sample SAMEA104315437__metabat2_high_PE_043 | metagenome-assembled genome bin SAMEA104315437 (sample SAMEA104315437) | gut metagenome | biome: Monkey gut; feature: monkey-associated habitat; material: faeces | place: China | collected 2013 | reverse complement strand
CACACCAGCCAACATCACCAAGAAACCATTCACAAAGATGATGGCAAGACGATAGAAAGTATTTCTCAAACCCACAAACATGGTTTGGTTATGCTCATCTAACTCTATCATATAAAAGCCATCGGCAGAAATATCATGAGTGGCACTACAGAAGGCTATGAGAAAGAAGAAACACATCGTGGCTTGGAACCAGAAAGCAGTAGGTATCGAGAAAGCGATACCTGCCAATGAGGCTCCTATGAGCGCTTGCATCGTAAGCACCCACCAACGCTTGGTTTTCAACAGGTCGATGAAAGGACTCCAAAGGGGTTTGATGACCCAAGGAAGAGCCAACCAACCCGTGAAAAGCCCCACCTCGGCATCAGTGAGTCCCATCTGCATATACATCACCACAGAAAGACCTGTTACTATGATATTAGGCAAACCTTCTGCAAAATAGAGGGTCGGAATCCAAGCCCAAGGATTACGTTTATTATTCTTTGTTCCCATCTATTGACTTATTCTTAGAATTATTAATTGTTCATTATTTATAGAGTTGCTTGATCTCAGCTCCCTGATAGTAGTGCAAAAGGATTTCGTTGTAGGAATACCCCTTCTCTCCCATCACGGCTGCACCTATCTGGCAAAGACCGACACCATGACCCCAACCAGCGCCAATGATTTCGAAACGCTGTGGAATACCCTTGCCATCAATGTCATATTTATCTACCACAAAGGCAGAGCTATAAAGATGAGTATCGCTGAGGGCACGGCGAATCTCCAACTCCTTACCGATGGTAAAGGTTTTCTCTGCACCGATAATCTGAAGTTTACTGATTCGTCCACTCTTACCACGCTCGACAGCCTTCATGTCGAGGATGGCACCGAAGTCCATCTTCAACTTATCTGCGATGAGTTGGCGCAACTGCTCCTGCGTGTAGCTTACCTTCCAACGATAGAAATCAGCAGTCTCCTGATCGTAATCATTCAACACCTGCGAGAGGATTTTCTTATCCTGCGTATTGCAGAAAGCCTCAGGATTAGAGCGAATCCAATGCTCAGCGGTAGCTTCATCTGCCAAATCTAACTTAGAGTTTACTCCCACGATGAAGTCTCTTACTGCCGTAAGATAGCTCTTCGGTGTATTCTCCCAACAATATTGGAACTCCTCGGTTTCGCCACCACAGCATTTAGAAAAGCGTGCGTCACAAATCTCATCATCATTCAGGAGTACTTGTCCTTTGGTTTGTCGGATGGCCTCAGCCACATGTGGAGAAGTTTCCTTGGTGATACCCTGATAACGCTGGCAGTGGTCATCGGCACAGACATCAAAGATGGTGTGGTCTTCACGGTCGTACCAACGGATGAGCATATCGTCCTTCTTCACGAACGAGAAGAAATTGTTGCCACTCTCTGCCACCTCCCTACGCTTCTTCATCTGCGCCAAGAGCCATGAACGAGAGATGACCGCATGTGCCTTCAAGAGTTCAAGGCTCGAAGTAGCACTCATCTCGCTACTGATGACACTCTCCAAATACTTCTCCACTGGCAGTTCGTTGATGGCACAAATCTTGTCAGCCTCTACCACGAAGCGCAAAGTACCGAGAAAGGTCTGCGTCTCCTTTCGCTCCCAATGGAAGTTGACACCGATAGTAACGTCACTCAACGAGAACGAAGCGTCAGTGCTTTGCGGATGGAAGGTGAGCGAACGATACTGGTTGCCATTCCAAAGCACACCTCCCTCAGAAAACTCCACTTCTTGCTCGCCTGTCACCATCTCACCCTTGGCAAGATAAGGCTTGTTTAATGAAAAATGAATCTTCTGACCACTTACGATACCCACGGTAACATCTGGTTGCTTACCATTATTATATAAGGTAGAGGTGGTTATGGCATGCAGTTTCGCCTCCTTAGACACCTTGAGCTTAGTGATGATGCTATTCATCTTTTCCTGACTGATACCACATTCCTGCAAAATCGCAGTGGCTTTCTCTTCTGTGAGCTTACGGAAGTCTTCCTCACGAGGGGTAATAATCAGTCCCGACATATCAAGAGCTCCTGGAGAAACCATGACTTGGGCATCACCTTCGGCAAAGTAAGCCTCAGGGCGATGCTTCTCCCTTGGGATGACAACACTGATAAATTCTTCACCCTTGCGCCAAGAGATGATGTTCATCATTGGCTCCGTCTCATCGCCACGCACCGGCATCGACTTATAAAGACGATGGAAGAGGGTCTCATCGCTCTCCTCACTCTTTGAGATGATGACAAAAGCTGGCACGATGAAATCATGCACCTGAGCTATCTTCTCCTCGTCGTTCAGAGAGATGATGTCGGTGAGATTACGAGAAAGGCGCTGCCAGTTGGTTTGCAATGGAAGAATGCCACTTGTACCTGCCTGGAAGTGAAGGTGATCTGGGGCAGAGGCTCCACATTTCGGACCATTATAGAAAACCATCAACTCACTATGGAGTGAAAGAAAACGATGCATCTCGCCATAGTTCTTATAGATAGCCTGTGGCTGGTGCTTACGTGCCGGGATGGTGAAATGGACAGGAAGAATTGGGAATGGATTGACAAGCAATTGGAACTTATCGTCTATCTGCTTAGTCATCTGTTCCTTAGGTCTGTTCTTATCACAGAGGAAACAAGGACGTTCGCCAAGGGTTTTCTTGTCGATTTTTGCCCCCGTGCTCACGATACGAGCAGGATTCCACTGTAGCTTGATAAGTTCTGAGAGTTGTTCTGTCTCCACATGTTTGAGGTCACGGAAACGATGACGAGCATCTTCCCATTTCTCCAATTGTCGATTGAAGAATCGGGAAATGCTGGTATCCTCCATGATATCAGCCTTACCTTGGAGCATCTGCTGACGAGCCTTCAGTTCCATGGTACGCAAGCGATCCTTATAGAGATTATTGGCATTCACCTTGTCGATGCTCAATGCTGCATCACTATTGCCTCCCCATCGACGGCAGAGGTACAATTCCTCAAAGATTCTGCCGATGCGATAACGGCGAGAGAAAGCCAAGCCAAGGGCATAGTCCTCACCATAGGATGTATTAGGGAACTGGATTTGGCGAACCAATGGGGTGAAGAAGGCACGAGGTGCACCCAAGCCATTGATACGCAAGGCATTGTTACAGCCATTATCATCCGTCCACTCCTTATGGTCGATGAGCCCTGGGGGCAAAGTGTTGAGGTCAAAATCACACATACGATAAGAACCAATCATCATCGCTGCTTTCTGCTTATAGAAGGCATCTACTATCTTCTGCAAGGTCTTCGGAGAAGAATAGAGGTCGTCGCTATCAAGCTGAACGGCAAATTTGCCACAATAATCACTATTGATGGCTACGTTCCAACAGCCACCTATACCAAGGTCTTGGCGTTCTGGGATGATTTGAAAAAGTTGAGGAACCTCTGAAGATGAACTGTTTGATTTTTTCAAGAGTGACTTAGATGGCGTCTTCTCTCGGATTTCACGGATAATTTCATCGAGAATTTCACCTGTTCTGTCCGTGGAATGATTGTTGACCACGATGACATTAAACTTAAAGTTAGCTTTCTGAGCGAGAGCACTTCTCACAGCATCAGCGATGGTCTTCTCTCGATTAAACACAGGGATGACGACTGAAGCCTCATATTCAAATTCCTGTTCACCGAAATCTGGCTGACGATAAAAATTCGTATCGATGAGGGCGCCCAACTTATCGAGATGAAGGGTACAAGCACGCTCCATCTCTATCTGCACCTCTCGGTTGCGAGGATTTACATAGTCGAATTGCTTCTCACCACTCTTGCGATTATCCAGTTCATCTTCGGTATAAAGGTACTCGTTGAGATGGAAAATCTCTCCCACTCTCGACAAATAGAGGCGTAAGTCGTAGAGACCCGCATACAGAAATTCCACACGATCGGTTTGAGCTATGTAGTTGCGTAGAGTTTGCGACTTGATGCACCAGAGGCTTCCAAAGTCAAAGTCATCACGCAAAGAGCCTACTTGGTAATCGATAACAGGATGCTTTTCCAACTTACCTTGCACCATGGAGTAATGGTCGGAGTATACCATTACGGCTCCAGTATCGTCGGCGGTACGAAGAAAGCGCTCCAAGGAATAGAGTCCCCAACGGACAGGTGTAGTCTTGGTACAAACAAGCGCATAGTCGGCATCCGTATTCTCTGCGATGCTGACTATGGTATTTGAACTTTCCATGCGGTCGATGATGATAAAAGTGCATCCATCAGGCACTTGGTGATGTGCAGCAAAGTCGGTACTCACCAAGAGATTGATATGCTGAACGGTCTTATTGTCATGAAGCTCAACGAGTGCTTTCTGCGCTTCATTGAGGTCTTCACAGGGCAAGAAAAGGTCTATTTTTTCTCTCATTTTCGTTTAAATTATAAAAATATGTGGCAAAGATACTAATTTTTCGGCAAAAAAGCGTATCTTTGCAGTATGAATAATGAAAAAAAGTATCTTCTCGGTCTTACACTTGCAGAATTGAAGCAAGTTGCCAAGGACCTCGGCATGCCCGCCTTCACTGGTGGGCAGATGGCGAAATGGCTCTATGAGCAGCACGTGAAGAGCATTGACGAGATGACAAATATCTCGAAGGCGAACCGGGCGAAACTCGCTGCCGAATACGAAATAGGATGTGCCGCATATAGCGATGCACAGCACTCGGTGGATGGTACCATCAAGTACCTCTTCCCTACACGTAGCGGTAAATTCGTAGAGACTGTCTACATCCCGGACAAGGATCGCGCTACACTTTGTGTTTCCTCACAGGTGGGATGCAAGATGAACTGTCTCTTCTGTCAAACGGGAAAACAAGGATTCGAAGGAAGTCTTCCCGCTGGTGATATATTGAACCAGATTTACTCTCTGCCAGAGGTAGACAACCTGACCAACATCGTATTTATGGGACAGGGCGAGCCAATGGACAATCTTGACAATGTGCTCCGTGCCACAGAGATTCTGACAGCAGACTATGGATGGGGCTGGAGTCCAAAGAGAATCACGGTTAGTTCGGTGGGTATCAAGAACAAGCTAAAGAGATTCTTGGAAGAGAGCGAATGCCATGTAGCCATCTCCATGCACGACCCTATCCCAAGTGAGCGTGCTGAGCTGATGCCTGCTGAACGAGGCATGGGCATCGAACAGGTAGTGGAGTTGTTGCGCAACTACGACTTCTCCCACCAACGTCGCCTCTCGTTCGAGTACATCGTCTTCAAGGGTGTAAACGACAGCATGCAACATGCCAAGGCCATCATCAAGCTGGTAAAAGGTCTGGACTGCCGATTCAACCTCATACGTTTCCATCAGATTCCAGACATTCCACTGCATGGTGTAGATGACGCAAAGATGGAGCAGTTCCGTGACTATCTGACTAACCATGGTGTGTTCACCACCATCCGTGCCAGCCGTGGACAAGACATCTATGCCGCCTGCGGACTCCTCAGCACCTCCAAAAAGATTGGAGAGATAAGACAGCATGAGGATGAAGAGGGGCACAAGGGCTTAAAATAGAGGAAGGAGGAGGAAATGGTTACGGTAAAAGAAGAAAAAGAGAAACTGAAGACAAAGAGGACAGAAACGGGAAAATTCTTCTACGATTTAAGTAAAGCTTCGTTCTCTATTACTGTCCTTACAAACATCGCTTTCATGTTTAAGGAAGAACACATATCCTCATATATGGTTGGTGGTGCAATGTTTGGCGCAGTTCTGTCGACCCTATTTTTTATCATTGGTTATAGAATTTTAAACAAATAAATTTATGGATTACGGATTAGGATTTATATTAGTTCTACTGCCATGGGTCGTTCTGGCAGCCAGTTTTCTCGCTTGGCTATACACCAAGCCGGGCAAGAGATGGTTGGAGAATTTATAATGACGATGACAAAAAGAATGTTAGAGGCTATGAGCCTCCTTATCATAGCAAGCCTTTTCCTCACGAACTGCTCAACAGAAGGCAAGCGAGGGGCTGGCAAGGACTTGCCTGCCAGCACCGGGCAACCCTACGAGGTATTGTTAGAGGGAGACACGTTAGGCATTGTAAAGAATATGCTGACAGAAGACGTGGACATCCTGCCACAGCCCGAACCGATGTGCGATGTCATCTCGGTGAAGCGGGGCAAGGTGAGAGGGAGCTATCTACTGATGCGAACGCGAGTCGTTGTGAATATCGGAAAGACTTTCTCCGACAAGGACTCTGACGAGAGAAAGACTTTCTCCATCAAGGTAAGCCACGATGAGAGTGCCACGCCGCAAACCATCTTCCGCATCCACGCTGCCTCTCTTCAGCAACTACGAGACAGCCTACAGCCACGAGTGCTACAAGCTGCCATCTACGAGACAGAACAGAAACATCTCGCCTCCGTCATCAAACAGAACCCAGAGAAACAGAAGTTAGTGAAGAAGCTTTTCGGCATCGACATGAAGATACCCGCCCAACTTGATGCCAGCAAGGAGGGCAAAGACTTCCTTTGGCTATCGAACAATGCGACACGTGGAATGCAAAACCTCATTTTTCTGAGAGTGAATGCCCGGTGGGAAAAGGAAGCCATCGACAGCATGCTGCGCAAAAATATGGTGGGAGAAACCGACAATATGTATATGCAGCTCAGCTACCCCAAGATGCTATACAACAACCTGACCCAGGGACTCTGGGAGATGAAGGGAGATGCCATGGGCGGACCCTACAGGATGGGTCGAGTGCCACTCGACGAGGACGCCATCTATATCATCGGCTTCGTATATGCCCCAGAAATGAACAAGAGAAATCTCATGAAGCAGCTTGAAGCAGTGATGAGCACTGCCCTACGAGCCGCCGACAAATAATATAGCAGGCTATTCTCATCAAAAAAAAGAAGAACAAGAAGAAGCCTATACATACATTAACATAAATATTATTTTACAAACAAAATGGACAACAAAAAAATAAGAGTGGCCATCACTCACGGCGATACAAACGGTATCGGATATGAACTTATCTTCAAGACTTTTGCAGAGCCAGAGATGTTGGATCTCTGCACACCAATCATATATGGCTCACCTAAGGTCGCAGCCTATTATCGCAAGGCAATGAATTTACCGGGCCAGTTCTCCATCATCCAGAAAGCAGAGGATGCCGAGGACGGACGCATCAATTTGCTTGCTGCCGTAGAAGAAGAGGTCAAGGTGGACATGGGTATGCCAACCGAGGAATCAGGGCAAGCAGCAGTCAAGGCTCTCGACAGAGCGATGACCGATTATCGCAATGGTCTGTACGACGTACTTGTCACCGCCCCTATCAACAACAGCAACGCACAGATAGAAAGCTATCCTTTCCAAGGACACAAGAAGTATATTGAGACCTGTCTTGGAGAAGGAAAAACAGCCATGTCTATGTTAGTGGGTGAAAACCTTCGAGTAGCATCTGTCACAGAGAAGACTCCTCTCAAAGACGTACCAGCGGCTATCACCATTGAAAACATCAAGGAAAAGGTGAAACTCATGCAGCAAACCATCAAAAAGGACTTCTTCATCTCAAATCCTCGCATCGCCGTTCTCTCTTTGAATCCAAAGAGCAATGAAGACGTGAGTTGTGGCACTGAGGAACGCGAGTTTATCATACCAGCCATCGACGAATTGGCACAAGAAGGTGTGCAGGTGTTTGGTCCATACGCAGCAGATGAGTTCTTCGGTGAAGGTTACTTTACGGAATTTGATGGTGTCATGGGCATGTATCATGACCAAGCAACAATACCATTCCATTCTATTCACACAGAGGAAGGAGTAGTCTACACTGCCGGCATGCCTATCATCCGTACAGCCGCTGATGTTACCCCATGCTTCCATATCGCAGGTGTAGGAGAAGCTGACGAGACTTCATTCCGTCATGCAGTATACTTGGCCGTAGACATTTATCGCCATCGCAAGCAATATGAAGAAGAAGAGGAAAATCCACTTCCTAAGCTATATCATGAAAAGCGTGACGATAGCGAGAAAGTGCGCTTCTCCATTCCAAAGAAACATTCCAACTCACCATTCAAGAAAGAGTTGCCTAATGCAGAGAAGAATAGTTCTGCGCCAAGCGATAACAAAGAGCAACCTGTTGCAAATAAGGAGTAAAACAAGCGTTATGGGGGAAAAAATTCCCCCTAAAACGTTAAAAATAACCTCTTTTCATGTCATTTTTGCAGATATTACAAAAAAAATGAGTAATTTTGTCAGCTAAATGAACACAAGTGAACTTCAGAAGACCAAACAAAGGTACAATATCGTCGGCAATAGCGACGGATTGAACCACGCACTCGATGTCGCCCTTCAGGTGGCACCGACGGATCTTTCTGTACTTATCATTGGCGAATCTGGTGTCGGAAAGGAAATCATTCCACGAGTAATTCATGACAACTCTCCTCGCAGAAGAGAGAAATATTTCGCCATCAACTGTGGCAGTATCCCAGAAGGCACCATTGATAGTGAACTCTTCGGTCATGAGAAAGGCTCATTTACAGGTGCCGTAGGAGAGAGCGAAGGCTACTTCGGTATCGCCAACAAAGGAACCATTTTCTTGGATGAAGTGGGCGAACTCCCTATCGCAACCCAAGCAAGATTGCTGCGTGTACTCGAAACGGGTGAATACATCAGGGTTGGCGGACAAGAAGTACGCAAAACGGATGTTAGAATCGTTGCAGCCACCAACGTGAATATGCGCAAGGCTGTAAGCGAGGGACGTTTTCGCGAGGATTTATATTATCGTCTTAACACGATTCCTATTCAGATGCCTCCACTTAGAGAACGTGGCAACGACATTCTTTTGCTGTTCAGACTATTCGCCATGCAAATGGCAGAAAAATACAAGCTGCCAAAGATTACACTCAGTGATGATGCCAAGATGATCATGCTGAAGTACAAATGGCCAGGAAACGTGAGACAGCTCAAAAACATCACAGAGCAAATGTCAGTCTTGAGCCAAGAGCGTGAAATCAGCGCAGATATATTGCTACAATACATTCCAAAAGATGAGGAATCTACTCAATTGGCAACAATTCCTAATCAGAATGGAGGCAGTCACAGCTACGAGAACGAGCGCGAACTTCTCTATAAGATTCTTTATGAACTAAGAGGAAACGTGAGCGACTTGCGACGTGATGTCAGCTCCTTGAGAAAACAACTTGACGAAGCACGCCAGTTGAATGGTGCCAATGGATTCGCATCAGCTTCTTCCATCACCCCAATGGACACCATGCAAAAATTTCCTACGGCCATAGAAAAGCCTCAAGGAATGGGACAAATTCTCTCCCACCACATTGCAGAGGATGCCATCGCAGAGGAAATCAATGAACCAGAATCCCTCAATCTGAATGATTTAGGTCGACAGATGATAGAAAAAGCATTGGAACGCAACAATGGCAACCGCAAGAAAGCAGCCCAGGAGTTGGGTATCTCAGACCGCACTCTCTATCGTCGCATCAAGCAATACGGATTAAACAGCAATGACGAGGAAGAAAGCAAAGATTAATTGTTAGCATATCAAAAGATGAAGCGTTTGCATATATATAAATATATAATAGGTGTCATCATTGTAATTGGCATATTGACAGCTTGCTCCGTTAGCTATAAGTTTAATGGTGCAAGTATAGATTATACCAAAACCAAGACTATCGAGATAGCAGACTTCCCTATCAGAAGTACATATGTATGGGGACCGATGGGGCCAATGTTCAACAACGCGCTGAAGGACGAGTTTGCCAACCATACCCGCCTGCAACAAGTGAAGCGCAATGGCGACATGAAAATAGAGGGAGAAATAACCCAATATAGTCAACGCAACAAGAGTGTTTCGAGCGAAGGCTATTCTGCCCAGACAGAGTTATCCATCACTGTCAACGTAAGATTCACTAACAACGCCAAGCATAGTGATGATTTCGAACGACAATTTACCTCTTCCAAGAGTTACGAGACAACCCAAAGCTTAGCGTCTGTACAAGAAGAATTGGTAAACCAAATGGTGAAAGACTTGGTAGACCAGATATTCAATGCTACGGTAGCAAACTGGTAGGCATATAATTATAAATGATCATATAAATTAAAATTCGTGGAATTAACAAGATTGATAGAACATCCTGAGGAACTAAATAAAGAAACTCTTTATGACCTCCGAGAACTGTTAGCACTCTATCCGTACTATCAGACAGCTCGCCTATTGATGCTACAGAATCTTTACCTACTCCACGATGCTTCTTTCGATGAGGAACTGCGACGTGCAGCCATCTATATCAGCGACAGAAAGGTGATATTCCAAATGGTTGAGGCTGGCCATTACAAGATACAGAAAGAAGCAGTTGACTCAAAGGCTCAAAAGGAAGAAAGTGCTGACAGAACTTCCAACTTGATAGACCATTTCTTGGAGTCAATTCCTGAAGATGAAGAAAAAGGGAAAGAAAAGAGAAAGCCAACACCAGCAGACGCAGCGGTCGACTATGTTGCTTATCTTTTGGAAACAGAAGGAGAAGCGCAAGAAGAGAAGACCTCACGTACCATATCTCTGATTGACGACTTCATAGAAGATGGTGGTTTCAAATTGCCGAAAGTAGACGCATCTACAGATTACCAGCCAGAATACAAGCCACAAATTGCTGAAGAAAACAATGAAGACGAACAGACCAGCAACAGTGGCGTGTTTACAGAAACCTTGGCAAGAATATACATCAAGCAAGGTAAGTACGAAAGAGCGCTCGACATCATACGCCGACTCTACGACAAGCATCCTGGAAAGAGTGCATACTATACAGACCAGATGCGATTCTTGGAGAAATTGATTAAAAATAACAATAAATAAAACTAGTTTTAAAATGTACACATTATTTGTAGTATTAATCGTCTTGGTAGCATTGTTGATGATTTTCATCGTGCTCATCCAAGAGTCTAAGGGAGGTGGACTTGCTTCCAACTTCTCTTCATCTAACGCTATCATGGGTGTTCGCAAGACCACTGATGTAGTAGAGAAATTAACATGGGGCCTTGCTGCAGCCATGGTTGTAATCAGCGTTGCTTGTGCATACGTTGCTCCAACAGCAGCTGGCGAGAGCAGTGTAATGGAAAATTCTGCAACAACAGAACAGACTGCACTTCCTACAATGCCAGGTGCAAACAATGCCGCTGGTGCTCAAAAGGCAGCTCCTGCAACTCAAAATGCAGGCGCTGATGCTCAAAAAGCAGCTCCACAGGCACCTCAAACACCTAAAAATTAATTTTTTTAGAAAAAAATACGGAATTTATTTGGTGGAATCAAATAAATTCCGTACCTTTGCACTCGCTTAAAAGAAATAGCAATAAGCATCTAACATGGTGGACGTAGTTCAGTTGGTTAGAGCGTCAGATTGTGGTTCTGAATGTCGTGGGTTCGAGTCCCACCTTCCACCCAAGATAACTCCTGCATATTGAAAAATATGCAGGAGTTCTTGTTTTATATTGTTTGGGTAACTTTTCCCATAAAAATTTCAACAACTAAATTAAAATAAGAAAAGATGAAAAAAATGATATTAACTCTTGCTCTCATGTGCGGATGCGGCTTGGGGACGCAAGCTCAACTTCTTTTTAAAATTATACCTTGCGAGAAAGCTGGTAATGACTCATCTAAGGTTAGCGCTTCCTACATTATCGCATCTAACAGCATGATGAACCCATTGGGCATCGTCAGCCAAATCAATGGCTTAAAAAATATCATGACCGAAACCGACCAATTATATCTCGAGGTAAACAAGACTGCATATAAAAATAGCATCAACGAAGCCAAGAAATTGGATAACAACCAAAAACTTCTTAGTTTACTAACCCCTGCACAACAAGCAAAACTGAACGCCTTCCTAAAGAAATATATGGAAGTCGACTTCAAAAGCCCTTATATCCAAAAGAAATATGGTAATATCACACCAGCTGCTTTACTCGAAGAACTCAAGACTTTACTTTTTGTAGCCTCTCACATGGGCGAATACGACCCATCTCATACATTCGATGAGTACTTTGAGGCTCAAGCAAAAGTCAACAACGAAACGATTGGTGCTCTCACCTCTCCTGATGATTATATCAACGCCAAATACAAAAGTGATTTGAAGGAGCAGACCAAGAAACTTGTAACGTTTTTAGAAAACGAAACTCAAGAACTATCCAAGCTAAATAAATCGGTTGACGCTTTCCATGCTAAAGATGTTAATGCCGCAGCACTCGCTACAGGAGCTACCGTAGACAAAAAGACTCTTAACAGCTGGACAGACGGCATGATTGATGCCATGGCGAAGAAATCCACCTTATTTGTGATAGATGCAGCCAACCTTGGAGGAAATGAAGGTATCATTCAACTATTACATGCCAAAGAATACAATATTGAAAGCGTGGACGAGAAATAAAAAATACAATAACAAATGAAAGCCTGCCAACAGCAATGATGGCAGGCTTCATTTATAAAATCTCCTTTAAAATCCTATCTGATAATCTTCACCTCTCCATTCTTGGAAAGTTTAACAATACTTGATGGGGTATGAGGCTTATGCTCCTGACGTCGAGACCAACATACATAATCCACCAACTCCAACAACTTTGGATCTATGTCGCCATAGTTCTGAGCAGCAGGCTCACCACTAATGTTGGCACTGGTACTCACGATTGGTTTTTGGAAGCGATAGCAAAGTTCCTTGCTAAAAGTCTCATAGGTTACACGCATAGCCAAAGTTCCATCCTCAGCCACCAAATTATTGGCTACTCCCGTAGCATCATCCAAAATCACGGTCGTTGGCTTCACTGGCATAGCCACGTCAATAAACTGCCAAGCCACATCAGGCACATTACGGAAATAACGAGCCATACGGTCTGCGCTATCCACCAAACAAATCAATGCCTTGCTATCATCACGCTGTTTAATCTTGTAGACCTTAGCCACAGCCTCAGCATTGGTAGCATCACAGCCAATGCCCCAAACTGTATCTGTAGGATAGAGTATCACCCCACCCTTGCGCATGCATTCTACAGCATTCTTTATATCCTGTTCTTGAGTCATTTTTAAATCTCCTATATATCTTTAAATAACCTTATAAAGTTCTATGTCACGCATTCCATTAAGGAAGTCACGAGCCTCCATGCGTTTCTTACCACTCATCTGAATGGTGTCCAACTGCAACCACACGTCATCACAAGCCACCAACAACTGTTTGCCGTCAACTTTCAAATCACCCACAACGGCATCTTCTGGCACAGCCTTCCCTGTCTTACTGGTCTTGAAGACTTTCAATACCTGAGCTTTTCCACCTTCTTTCTGGATTTCCATCCATGCACCAGGGTAAGGAGAAAGTCCACGAACGAAATCATAAACCTTCTTGGCATTTTGGTGAAGGTCGATGTGACAGGTATCCTTAAATATCTTTGGTGCATTGTGAAGAACTGTGCCAGTAGGAATCATTTCCTCTTGAGGCATAGAAGCGATATTGCCATCTGCCTCTATCAAACCATCAATGGTTTCCTTGGCGATTTCCGCTCCCAAGCGCATCAAACCATCATAGACATACTCCACATCAGCATCGTCAGGAATAGTAAAAGGCTTCTGCATGATGATTCTGCCCGTATCGATGTCATGATCCAAGAAGAACGTAGTAACGCCCGTCTGTGTCTCACCATTGATGACCGCCCAGTTGATTGGGGCAGCACCACGATATTGAGGCAAGAGAGCCGCATGGACATTGAATGTGCCGAAGCGAGGCATAGCCCAAACCACTTCTGGCAGCATACGGAATGCCACTACCACTTGCAAGTCGGCTTGATAACTGCGCAACTGTTCTACAAACTCAGGGTCTTTTATTTTGACAGGTTGCAACACTGGCAAACCTTGAGACAAGGCATATTGCTTCACCTGAGATGGTTGCAAAGTATCCTGATGACGACCAACAGGCTTATCAGGCTGGGTCACGACTGCCACTACATTATATCCACCTTCCACAAGGCTCTTGAGGGATTCCACCGCAAATTCTGGGGTTCCCATGAATACGATTCTTAAATCTTCTTTTCTCATTATTTTTTCTCCTTTCCTATAAAACAAAAGCTAAAGAATTCTTCACTCTTCTTTCTTCAGTCTACACTTATTCCGCCGACATATCCGCAACAATCTGACGATACATCGAATAGACTTTGGTACGACTGATATATCCCACTAACACCCCACTCATATCTACCACTGGCAGTTGAGCGGCATCGGTCTGGTCAAACTTCCTCATCACCTCGTCCATTGGTTCGTGGTCGCTCAATACTGCCGATGGTTGCAACATCAGCTGGCGAACAGAAAAACGCTTATACAATTCCGTACGGAAGATTATATGACGGATACGCGTGATATCAATCAATCCCAACAACACTCCTCCCTTATCTACCACTGGAAGAAAGTTATTGTTACTTCGGCTGATTTCAGACACAAGTTTGCCCATTGGTAGGTCTGGACTGACTGGATGATAATCCTTCTCCACCAAGCTTTGCATACCCATGAGCGTCAACGCCGCCTTGTCAATATGGTGAGTAAGCAACTTACCTTCTCTTGCCAATCGAAGGGCATAGATGCTATGGCTCTCAAAGATATTAATCGTCAGATAAGAGGAAATGCACACTATCATCAAAGGCATGAAGAGCTGATAACCTCCCGTCAACTCTGCTATCAGGAATATTCCAGTAAGAGGCGCATGCATCACACCAGTCATCACACCCGCCATACCCATCAAGGTAAAGTTCTGCTCTGGTACATAAACTCCTATCTGATTGATGTTCCAGATACGAGCAAAGAAGAAACCCGCAAAACCACCAATAAAAAGAGATGGCGCAAAGGTACCACCACAACCGCCACTACCATTGGTGGCAGAAGTGGCAAACACCTTGGTAAAAGTAACCAATCCTATGTAAAGGACAAGTAGCTGACTATGCCCATAGAATAGTGAATTGCTCATCACCATATCCCAATCCGCTTCTGTCCTACCCTTCAAAAGAATGTTGACAGCAGAATATCCCTCACCATAAAGAGATGGGAAAAGGAAGATAAGACTGCTCAGAATGATGCCGCCAAAAAGCAATTTCACGTATGGATATTGTGAAATCTTGGCAAAGAAGCCCTCGCATGCCGACATTGTGCGCATGAAATAGAGACTTACAAAACCACAGAAAACACCCAACAAGATACAAGCTGGCAAACGGTCAAGCACCCACGGATTGGTGAGCGTGAAGTCGAAGAGCGACTTGTCTCCCATCAAGATATAAGTGAAACAGGTAGCTGTGACACAAGATATCAATATCGGAAGAAGGGATGCCATAGACAAGTCGACCATCAGTACTTCCAAGGTAAAGACAAGTCCTGCAATCGGAGCCTTAAAGATTCCTGCTATGGCCGCACTCGCACCACATCCCACAAGCATGATCATCGTCTTTTTATCCATTCGGAACAACTGCCCGAGATTACTGCCGATAGCTGAACCCGTAAGCACGATAGGGGCCTCGGCTCCCACCGAGCCACCAAAACCAATAGTGATACCAGAAGCTACCACAGACGACCAACAGTTATGCGCCTTCAACTTCGACTGTTTTGTGGATATGGCATAGAGCACACGAGTGATACCATGCGATATATTATCTCTCACCACATATTTGATGAAGAGAGACGTGAGATAGATACCTACGATTGGGAAGAGCAAGAACAATAAATTGTAAGTGTTCTTCTCAAACCCAGACGTAAGCATGACTTGTATCTCATGCACAATGCTATGCAAGAAATAACCTGCCACTGAAGCTAACACACCTATCACGAATGCCAATATCAGCGTCATCTGACGGTCGGAAATATGTTCCTTCTGCCAAGCGACTACTTTTGCCATCGTTCCTGGTTTTTCAGCCAAATCGTCTACCATTTCTATTCTCCTCTTATTTTTTCGTTTATTAGAATTCCGATGTAAAATGGAACTTGATATGCTCGAAGTCTTGTTGGGCCATACTCAAGACATAGCCTGAATCTGCGAGGAACACATCACGTCCCTCGATATCCTTCGCCATGTACTGATACTTGCGCTTTTTGAAATTCTCCAATTCCTTCTCATCGTCGGCCTCTATCCAACAAGCCTTGTGCAAGTGAACAGGCTCCCAACGACACTTGGCATTGTACTCGTTCTCCAAACGATACTGAATGACCTCAAACTGCAACTGTCCTACCGTACCTACGATACGGCGACCATTAAACTGATTGACAAACAACTGTGCGACACCTTCGTTCATCAATTGCTCCAATCCCTTTTGGAACTGCTTGCTCTTCATAGGGTCATCATTCTCAATATACTTAAAGAGCAATGGAGAGAAGCTTGGCAAACCACGGAAGTGAATCTTCTCACCCTCTGTCAATGTATCACCAATCTTGAAGATACCATTATCAGGCAAACCAACGATATCGCCAGGATAAGCTTCCTCAATAGTACTCTTGCGCTGAGCCATGAACTGAGTTGGAGAAGAGAAGCGCACGGTCTTGTCCAAACGCACATGATAATATGGCTGATTGCGAACGAACTTACCAGAACATATCTTGCAGAATGCGATACAAGAACGGTGATTAGGGTCGATATTGGCAGTAATCTTGAAGATAAAGCCAGTAAACTTAGGCTCTTCAGGCTCCACCATACGCTCTTCTGCCTGAGTTGGCTTTGGAGAAGGAGCTATCTGCACAAAACAATCCAAGAGTTCCTGCACTCCAAAGTTATTCAACGCAGAACCGAAGAATACAGGAGCCACCTCTGCAGAGCGATAAGTCTCCACATCAAACTCAGGATATACACCATCCACGAGTTCGAGTTCCTCACGAAGCTGTGCTGCCTCACGCTCACCTACATGTTGGTCGAGTTCCTCTGAGTTGACATCTACCTCCACCTTCTCTGTCACACGTTGTTTGTTTGGTGTGAAGAGGTTGAGCTGATGCTCATAAATATTATAAACACCCTTGAAACGAGCACCTTGACCAATAGGCCAAGACAAAGGGCGAACTTTGATTTTCAATTCTTCCTCCAACTCATCAAGCACATCAAAAGGATCACGTCCCTCGCGATCCATCTTGTTGATGAAAATGATAACAGGAGTATTGCGCATACGGCACACTTCCATCAACTTGCGGGTCTGAGCCTCCACACCTTTCGCAGAGTCGACAACAATGATAGCAGAGTCAACAGCTGTCAACGTACGATAAGTATCCTCGGCGAAATCCTGGTGTCCAGGAGTATCGAGAATATTTACCTTGTATGGATCACCAGTCTGTCCATCAGGCAAATAGTCAAACTCCATGACGGAAGTAGAAACAGAGATACCACGCTGTTTCTCTATATCCATCCAGTCGGATGTCGCTGTTTTGCGAATCTTATTATTCTTAACGGCACCTGCCACCTGGATCTGTCCACCAAAGAGAAGGAACTTCTCTGTTAAAGTAGTCTTACCTGCATCAGGGTGGGAAATGATGGCAAATGTTCTTCTTCTTTCTATTTCTTTCATACCTATTTTGTAAATTCCTAAATAAAATACACCTATTATATTATATATAGCTTGCTAAAATATCACACATCGCTTACCAAAAGTCTACGAACGGTACTTTACATATCATCGTCATCAAACTTCAAGCCTTCCGTTCTATCCTTGATATAGTAATCGCTAAGCAAGCCCACGAAAACCGTTATCTCCTTGATGGCACGCTCCGTCTCTGGGTTGATAGGCTTCTTTTGAAGTCGCAACATCATCACGCCATAAAGAGCATCGAGACAAGTCTCTATCTCGTTCAAGTTTTTGTCGCCTCGGTTGCGCAATTCCACAATAAAAGGCAATACCTTATAGTACTCAGCATTATAAATAGGGAACTTTGTGCTCTGCAAGAGCATTCCATGGAGGTCGATGACATCCTTAAGCAATACCTTATTGATATCCAGATGTCCAGACTCTCGCTTACCCTCCTCGTTCATCATACGGATAAGATTGCCAAACCAATCGATTTCCTCGTCTTTCTGCTCATCGGTAAAATCGAAACGGTCAATATAGTTCTTCTTAATGACAGGCAACGAACAACCATAAGCACGAATGATGTCCTCTATCTGCCACATATACAACAAGTATTCTGCAATACTTTTCTTTTTTAATTCTTGCGCTACAAACATTTTAAATTGAAAATTAAGAATTAATAATCAAGGCCTGCGCCAATCTCTCCATTGTTATTATGGTCTTTAGCAATCAAACACCTTAGAACTCCGGAAGATGATAAAGATTGAAAATCGTTCCTATCAGAGCGATGACAGAGAAGATGATGACGATACTCCCTATTACCTTATTAATAATAAGAATGCCATTGGTATCAAACTTACCTCTGATTTTGTCTACGAGCCAAGTGAGTCCAAACCACCATAGCAATGCACCAAAGACAATACTGAGATACCCCACTCCCATCTCCAATGGCATGTCAGGAACCACAAAGGCGAACTGAGCAAAAGTAGCCATGAAAAGAAAGACTATCAATGGATTCGACAACGTAACGAAGAAAGCCGTCACCCCATTATGGAAGAGCGTACCTTGCTTGTTGCTGCTTTGATGCATGTTCTTCGTAGGATTACTCTTGAAGCAATAAATACCAAATACCAACAAGAGCAGACCGCCAAAGATTTGCAAATAGAACTTGTTTTGCGCATTATTGACGAAATCCATCACAAAGCTCATTCCGAATCCCGTGAACAACGCATACACAATATCGCTGCATGCTGCACCGATACCAGTGACAAAACCATACCAACGTCCCTTGTTCAAAGTACGTTGAATACACAAGATGCCAACAGGCCCCATCGGAGCCGAGGCTATCACACCTATGATAATTCCCTTGAATATAAAATCAAGAATATTTATCTCTATTGGAAACATTAAATTCATGTCTAACGGAAACATTAAATTCATAACAGAGCGCAAAGTTACAAAAAAATAGCCATATTGAGTAATTTTTTCAACTAAAACTTTGTTTTATGCAAAGTTTTTCCTATCTTTGTGCCAAAATTCTAACTAAATAAATAGGAAAACATGACAGAAAATTCACTTAAGCCGTATGTTATCGGTTTGGACCTTGGTGGAACAAACTCTGTATTTGGCATCGTTGATGCCCGCGGCGAGATTAAAGCTACAACCGCAATCAAGACAGGTGGTTATGATGATGTAAATGATTATGTAAAAGCTGCAGTTGAGGCACTCCAACCTATTATCGATACAGTTGGTGGCATTGACAAGATCAAGGCTATGGGTATTGGTGCTCCTAATGGCAACTATTATAGCGGAACTATAGAGTTCGCTCCAAACTTGCCTTGGGCTCACAATGGCGTAGTTCCTTTGGCAAAGCTCTTCAGCGATGCTTTGGGGGGCATTCCTGTAGCTCTTACCAATGATGCTAATGCTGCAGCACTTGGCGAGATGACTTATGGCGTGGCTCGTGGCATGAAGAACTTCATCGATATCACTCTTGGTACTGGCGTTGGCTCTGGCATCGTCATCAATGGTCAGATGGTTTATGGCTGCGATGGCTTTGCAGGTGAGTTAGGTCACGTCATCATGGTTCGTGGCGAGGAAGGTCGTTCTTGCGGTTGTGGTCGCAAGGGCTGTTTGGAGGCATACTGCTCTGCTACTGGTGTAGCTCGCACAGCACGCGAGTTCTTGGAGAAGAGCGACGAGCCATCTTTGCTCCGCGACATTAAACCAGAGGATATCACTTCATATGATGTAAGCGTAGCTGCTGGCAAGGGTGATGCCTTGGCTAAGCGAGTTTACGACTTCACAGGAAAGATGCTTGGTGAGGCTTGCGCCGACTTTGCTGCATTCTCATCTCCAGAAGCTTTCGTATTCTTCGGTGGTTTGACCAAGGCAGGTGACCTCTTGATGAAACCTCTCAAGGAAGCATACGACAACAGCGTACTGAAGATTTTCAAGGGTAAGGCTAAGTTCTTGGTTTCTACCCTCGATGGCAGTTCTGCAGCTGTCCTCGGTGCGAGTGCCGTAGGTTGGGATTTATAAATGATATTACATTTTATTATACATCAAGGCTTTCGGGGATACCTCGAAAGCCTTTTTTTGTTATAATTTCAGAAAAAAGTCCTTAAATCTCAAGTTTTATTCAAAAACTTATTGCCTTTTTATAGTTTTTTCGTAATTTTGCAGCCGATTTAGAATTTCACAAGAATTCTTCATTATATATATTTTTAAGAATCAAGAAAGTATTTCAAAAAATATCACATATATTTAGAAAAATAAAATTCGTTCAGGAAATGAAAAAAATTAAGAGTACAATGCTGATGGTCAAGACGCTGCTGATTGCTTTTCTTGCGACCTTCGGCATAGCAACCATTTATGCGCAAGAAAATGTGCAAGGTAAAGAGAATGTTAGCAAAGTATTTAAAGTTTGCACTTTTAACGTAGATGGACTTCCACAAACAATTAGTATTTGGGGTAAAACCATAGAGATCAACCCTGATGGGTTAGGCGAGGAAGGCGCAAAAGCAATTGGCGAGTATATCGCCAATAGTGATGTCAACTTCTGGGCATTAAGCGAGGACTTCTCTTTCCACAGTTCACTCATTGAGAATCTCGGCGAAAGTTTCCAAATAGGTACATACCGAGGAGCTTTCACATCGGATAATTACAACACAAACATCAGTTTCGACACAGATGGCTTGGAGTTTATTTCAAAATTGCCTTTCTCTTTCGGTCAGGAATCTTGGACTAAATGGAACAATGCAAACGGCAAGTTTAGTGATGGCTTTGACGAGATGATAAATAAAGGTTATCGCCATTATGTTGCAGACTTAGGTGATGGAGTTTTTGTTGATTTCTATATCATGCACATGGATGCAGAGACTTCAGAAGCAGACAATGCCGCTCGCGCTTCTCAGTGGGAGCAGCTGCGTGATGCCATTCTTAGCAACAAGAGCAATCGCCCTATCATCGTTATGGGCGATACCAATAGCCGTTACACCCGTGATGACATCAAGGGCTTGTTCATTGACCCAATCATCGAAGCAGGCAACTATGATGTTAAGGACGCTTGGGTAGAAAACTGCAAGGAAGGTAAATATCCTACACTTGGCGATGATGCGCTGATGGTAGACGGCGAAAATGGCTTAGGATATGAGCAAGGCGAAATTGTAGACAAGGTTCTCTATCTCAGTCCGAAAGAGAATGGGCTTTCTTTGTCCGCAACATCTTTCTTTGTAGACAAAGACTTCGACAAAAGCGATCACAAGCCTGTTATTGTAACATTAAAAGTAGAAGGTTCTACTTTCGCTGCTGCAGAGGCTAACAGCTGGTGGAGCGGTGAAGAAGCAAAAGGCAATGGACAGGAAGTATACATTTATAATATAGGTGCTGGTACATTTATCTCCGGCAAGACTGCAACCATAAAGGATATTGACGAGGCTTATACTTGGAATATGAATGGTAACAGTCCATATTCTTTTGCTTGCAACAATGAAAGCAAGGATAGAATCCAAATGAAAAAAGTTTTATTTTCTTGGTCTGCAAGTATTCCTGAAAATAGCGGCGCTACAGATTTTACTCTTGTTACAGGAACAACAACAAATAGAGGAAACGCTTATAAGCTTTCCGCAACAGTGAGCAATGACACTCGTTACTTCAACGTAGATGTAACTAATAATTACACTGCCGCAAAGACTCCAAGTGCTAACAACGACTGGCTCTTCATTTCTGAAGCCCAAAAGAAAGCATACAAGAAGTATGTTGAATTGTTTAATAAAGCAAGAAATTACACCCAGGAGACTCTCTCTGAGGAATTGAAGACCGAGTTAGACGCTGTTTTAGAAAAGACCCAAAAGGGTTCTTACAGTTCATTTACAACCGCAGAAAACTCTGAGAAAACAGATGAAGAACTCCTCGTAGACATTATCAACAAGATAAAGGTTTACAAGGAGACCTTAACTGGCATCAACACCTTCAAGCCTGCTCACTCAGCAAGCAAGGTCATCGCAATCTACAATACCAATGGTGTTCGTATGAGCCAGATGAGCAAGGGCATCAACATCATCAAGATGAATGATGGTTCCATCAAGAAAGTTTTGGTCAAGTAATCACTTGATCATATACAATCCAATATCTCTGTAAAATGAGAGATACGACGGAGGCGTTCATGATTGAACTCCTCCGTTTTTTCATGTGCCCATGTCGTATGGAATGGGATATGAATGGCGGATGCACCTATTTTTAACGCTGGTGCGATATCGCTCTTAAAGCTGTTGCCAACCATCAATAACTCAGCAGGGCTTACCTCCAATTCCTTGCACAATCGGCGATAAGCCTCTGGGGTCTTATCGCTCACAATACTTACGACATCGAAATATCGTCGCAAACCAGAACGCCACAACTTGTTCTCCTGGTCCATCAGTTCACCCTTCGTAAACACTGCCAGACGATACTTTCTATCAATTGTTCCATCTTCCAATCGATTCGAGAAGTCCAAGCTTTTCATCTCTCTCAATTTCTCCAAAGTTTTCTCCACGCCCTCCAATGGTTTGGCATCCAATCGAAGAAGCGACTTTCCAAGTTCTACAATACGACCTATCAACTTCGCTGGTACTTTACCTTCACTTACCTTAATGGCGTTTTCCACTAAGGAGATGGTGAAAGCCTTCACGCCATAGCCTAAGTCAGCCATGTTGCCCGACTCTGTCTCAAACAGTGCAGCAGAAATCTCCTCCTTGCTGCCATAGTCAGACAACAAGTCGCAGTACTCATTCTCAACGTCCTCAAAATAATTTTGCAATGCCCAGAGCGTATCGTCGGCATCAAAGGCTATCGCCTTGATGTTTTTAAGTTTTTCCATATTTAACTCTAAAATATAATTGTTCTACTTTTATTTTACAAAGTCAATTGCAAAGATAACACTTTTTACTCAAAGACACAAAAAAACGTGCCACAATCTATCAACAGATTGTAACACGTCCATATAATGTCGATTAAAAAGCGGTTTCTTTCTTCTTTTTACTTTTCATCCGTTTAAAAGTGTGTCACACGCTTAGAAGTGAGTCATAAACTCAACCACAATTTTGTCTTTCTCTGAAGTCTTAGCTATACCACCCTTGCGATAGAAATACTTCTCATAGTTGATACGAATATCCGAGACAAATGGTTTGGCGAGGCTCAAGGTTACACCTCCTGTCACACGATGACGCTTGTAATCGTTGATTTTCAATGCACCCAACTCCGTATCACTTTCTCCATAACGTGTACCATCACTATGGTCGCTCATGAAATCATATCGAGCCAAAGGAGATACCTTTCTGATCAAGCTCTTAGGATTAGCCACTGGGATGTCATAGCACACGAATCCATCAAAAGCATGCACATCATGGAAGGCATCCTTGGAATAATGCTTATACAGATACTCAGCCTCAGCAATAAAACCACCCTTATGGAAAGTCAAGCCAGCATCATACATCGTTACTGTGACATCAGAAGGCTTGATTTTCTGGGTACTCAATACAAGATTAACGTTTGGGAACAGGAACTGTGCCTTGGCAGAATAATTTACGCCCTTGGTCCAATAATCCTTTTGGTTGGTCAAACCAGAGCCATTGAAGACACCAGCATTTACCACAATAGGAAAGCCAACATTCCAAGTATAGCCTATCTCTGCACCCACATCACGCACGTTGCCTACTTGCTTGGCAATAAAGGAACGATTGGCGAAATACTGCTGATGCGGAGAACGATGTGCATCGATGGTGAAAGGCACACGTTCCTGACCAATGGTAAACTGGAGGGTACTCCAAGGAGTTATACGAGTATAAGCATCTAACATTTTAATACTACCTTCATCACAAAGATCAATCTCGGCTTTATAACTTACAGTCTTAGTTACCTTTCCCGACACGTTGACACGCGCCGTACGCACCTCGAATCTTCCCTCGCCTTCCTCAGTCTGGTACTCATACTTTGAGCGGATGGTTCCACCAATCTTTGGAGTTTTGTCGACGCCATCAGAATTATTCTCCTGGGCATTCACCCCCATCGACGCCAACAAAAGCGCCGCCATCAAGTACATCTTCTTCATTGTTTTATACCTTAATTATATATTCATACAAAAATCTCGTTTGCAAAGGTACTGACATTCTCGATAAAACGAAATACCATTTAGCTGGCATTCGCATACCTACGATTGAGGAGACGAGAATCGCAGTATTTAGTTATGTCTTTATAACTGGGTGCAAAATTAGATGTATCATATTTCTATTTTACGACACGAATGTTACATATCTGTTAAAAATCATACAACGCTGCTTATTCTTCCAGACCATCTATACTTTTAACAAGATTGTAACACCTGTTTAAATACCCTGTAATATAAACCCCGTACTTTTGCAGCGGAAATTTAAAATTGTAATATATAAAACAATGAGTACGATTTATTTATGTATCGTGATCTTCCTGCTCTGTTTGGCAGTGTTCGATCTTTTCGTGGGAGTCAGCAATGACGCTGTCAACTTCCTGCAATCTGCCATCGGAGCTAAGGTGGCTAAGTTTCGCACGGTGCTCATCATCGCCTCTTGTGGCGTGGTGTTGGGTGCCATCATGTCGTCGGGAATGATGGACATCGCCCGTCATGGCATCATGAGCCCAGACCACTTCACCTTCGAGGAGGTGATGACACTCTTCCTTGCCGTCATGGTGACCGATGTCATCATATTGGATGTGTTCAACACGTTAGGCATGCCAACCTCCACCACCGTTTCATTGGTGTTTGAGTTACTTGGTGGTGCCTTCATACTCGCCACCCTCAAGATGTGGGGCGATGATAGCCTCAACTACAGTGTGCTACTGAATAGTGACAAGGCATTGGAAGTCATCATAGGTATCTTCGCATCCGTCGCCATCGCCTTCTTCTTCGGTGTCATCGTGATGTGGATTTCACGTATCGTCTTCACCTTTAATTATAAGAAGCACAGTCGCTATTCTATCGCTATTTTCGGTGGCATCGCCTTCACGGCACTCTCCTACTTCATCTTCATGAAAGGCTTGGGTAAGAGTCCATACTTGCCAGAAGATTGGCGCAACTACATCAAGGACAACATAGGAATGCTCCTCGTTGTTACCTTCGTTGTTTCTGCCATCGTGATGGAGTTCTTGCACCTCTGTCGCATCAACATCTTCAAGTTCACCGTCTTGATGGGTACTTTCGGTTTGGCGATGGCTTTCGCTGGCAATGACCTTGTCAACTTCATCGGTGTGCCTCTTGCTGGACTTTCTTCTTACCAAGACTATATGGCAAATGCCAATGGTGCTGCACCAGATGCATTCATGATGACTTCTTTAATGGAAAGTGCCAAGACAACACCTGTCTTCCTACTCATCGCTGGTGCCATCATGATTATCGCCATGGCGACATCCAAGAAGGCACAGAATGTTATCAAAACATCCGTTGACTTGAGCCGACAGGACGAAGGAGACGAGATGTTTGGTAGTTCTTCTGCTGCTCGTGTCATCGTTCGTAACTGCCAGAACGCAGACTCTTGGCTCAACAACTTCTTGCCACAAAGCTTGAAGAACTGGATCAACAGCCGATTCAACAAAAATGACGTAGAGTTAGAGGAAAGCGCAGCTTTCGATGTGGTTCGCGCTGCCGTCAACCTCGTTTTAGCTTCCATGCTTATCACCATTGGTACCAACCTCAAGTTGCCTCTCTCTACCACCTACGTAACCTTCATGGTGGCAATGGGTTCTTCACTTGCCGACCGTGCTTGGAGCCGCGAGAGTGCTGTATTCCGTGTAACAGGTGTATTGAGTGTTATCGGTGGATGGTTCATCACTGCAGGTGTGGCATTCTTTGCATGCTCGCTTGTTTGTCTCGCCATGTACTTCGGTGGTATCATCGTAAAGAGCGCATTCATGTTGCTTGTCATTTTCATGCTCATCCGCAGCAACATCCAATACAACAAGAAGCAGAAGGAGGAAAGCAAGGGTAGCACATTCCAGTTGATGATGCGCTCTCGCGACCCAGAGATTGTATGGGATTTACTCCGTCGCCAAGTATCTCGTACACAAGGTTATGTTTGCCACTTCGCCCTCGTAGAGTTCAACCTTATCATGGATGGTCTTGCCAACGAGAACACCCGTGACTTGCGCCATGCCAACAAAGAGTTGAAGAAGGAACAAGATATGCTCAAGAAGTTCCGCCGCCAGGAAATGCTTGGTTTGAAGCGTTCACCAATGGAAATAGCTATAGAACGTAACACATGGTTCCACCTTGGTGCCAACTCCAATCAACAGTTCATTTACTCACTTCGTCGTATGCTCGACCCTATCAAGGAGCATGTGGACAACAACTTTAACCCTCTTCCAGAAGAATTCGTGAAGGAGTTCGCGCCAATTCGTCAGAAAATCAACGATTTGATGCAGATGACTGCAGAGCAGATAGAAACCAATCGTTATGAGAACTACCGTGAGATTCTCGCCGAAGCAGATGCTTGCAAGGATGAGTTGAGCGTGGTTCGAAAGAAACATATCGACCGCATTCAAAACACCAAGGACAACACCTTGATGCAGATTTCATTGGTATACCTCAATGTATTGCAAGAAAGCCAAGAATTCTTGAGCGTAATGAGACATCAGTTGAGAGCCGCCAAGAAGTTCATGGAGAACTAAAAGTCAGATGACTTGTTGTGAGTTTCAAACTATAACAAGCCCTCTCTTAAGTACAATAGGCTTCATTGCCACACGAAGCAAACTTCATCATCACTTGAAGTTAACTTCGATGAGCAACGAAGCCTATTACATTTTTCTAATCTCTTCGCAGATAGCCTCCTCCTCTGTTTTTACCTTTTGTCTGAAATCAGAATAAGAATCACAATCCCTTGGGATTCCGAGATGGAAAGTGAACAATTCTGCTCCATATCCATTCAATCGTCCTAACCTTACAGACCGAGAGTTTTCATTTGGAGAAATCTCACCAGGAGAGATGAAGCCTCCCATTCTACCATTCAAGATGTATTGATATGTTATCATCTGGTGGTAATCATCTCGCTGCACTTCCCCTTTATACTTCGCATCAAGAACAATGTCATTGAGATAGAAATCAGGAAAGCGAGGCTTCTTATTCGTCTCAAAAAGATATAACGCACCTTTATGCTTTCTATTATCAGGATGCAAAAATCCCATAGGTCGCAACAATGTGTTCAGATACTCCTCCCACAGCCAAGAGACATCAAACAAGATGCCATGGATTTTTTCCTTATCCTGTCCATACTTCAAACCTTGATGACGCAGAATCTGTACACAGAGTCTTTGCAAAGGCAGGTAAGCGGAGAAATAAGGGTGGCGCAAAGATTTCAGATTACGAAAGATGACCAGCTGTCGATTTTGCAACTGATAAGTACTCGTATGAGCATTTATCAGACTCACCGCACTCTTTATTTCATCATCCACAGTGAGAAGTCTCGCATAAGGATATTCGTTACCAAGTTTCTTTGTCTTGATATATTCGATGGTATGTCGAATGAGCTGATTCATATCATTATCCGCAGAATACTCACGAGTTTGATAAGCCACATGTCCTGCGAAAGGAATATCCTTTCGAATAAACCGAGCCACATCTACTCTTCCCTTGGTATAGGCATCATCATAATGGCGGCTTTGATATTCACGGAATACACCCTGCTTGATTGCTTTCTTCAGTAAAGCAGGAAATAAGAAAATCAAGAAGTCGAAGATTTGCTCGTCTGCCGTTTGATGCATAAAGTCAAAGACATTGATCGCCAACACCTTTTCCAACATATAGTGCAAGAAGAAATCTTCTTGATTGGCATCAGCAAATCGGGAGCGAATAGTAAGTTGCGAATCTCCGATGCCGATGAATCCCACGATGTTATTGGTATTCATCACCATATCTCCATTCTTGACAGACAAGTCATAAATGCATGACTTGTCGGTCAAGTCTTCACTCTGCCCCAAGTCACGAGGAAACACAAGAAGCCCGGGGAACTTTTCACAAGAAAGTTCCCCTATAGTCTTGCCTGCCAAGAGTTTGAAGTCTTCGAGTTCCCCTGGCAAGACATTCTCGGTACTATTATCTTGTATTATCATTTGATAATCTTCTACTCATCAATATCACTTACAGATTTCTGCTCCTTCAAGAAATAAGCATTCTCCATTATCTTCAAAGTCTCATCAGCATCAGGTAGTCCACGAAGATACTCCTTCATCAAACTCTTCAAATTCAAGTTCCAAAGAGAACCAACAGTCATCTCCCCTTTTTGAACTTTCAAGAAGAAAGAACCACCCACATGATAAGCGCTGCCCAATCCCTCGGTATCACCAATCACTTGGTTTAAGCTATTCATTCGCATTGTCAGCTCCTCGTTAAGCCCCATATTCTTGGCACTCTCCTCGGCAGTAACCTCATGCCAAGCGAAGCGACGGCGCATAGCGAAGTCCATACTCTCCACACTTCGGTCTATATCATTCATCGTTCCGATGATATATACATTCTCTGGCACGAAGAATCCGTCCTTAAACACATCACCATCCTCCACCAGATTCTGATACTGCGTCTGCACCTTCCCTTTCTCTCCACGATACCCAGGGTCTATAGAAAAGAACAATTCACCGAAAATCTTCGAAATCTCTCCACGATTGATTTCGTCTATGATGAAGATGAAAGGAGAATTGTCTGAAATCCCATTATTTTTCATTACTGGAGCTGCATGAACCTCTTGAACTTTTTCATTAGGCGTTTGTCTTACCATGTTCAGCAGTTCTTGCACTACTCCACGATAATAAGAATAATCTATCGTATTACCTATTATTTTTGTATAATCAGCATGTCGTGTATTTTTTATATCAAACATGCCCATCCCTCTAAAGTAGCCAAATATGTCCTTTACATACTCTCGTTCAATGCGTCGGTAATTATCCTTAACTTTATATTTTAATTCTCCACCCTCAACATGAACGTCCATCTCTTTCTGAGAATTTCTAAAATCAGAATAGAGAACAACCGAATGACTATTTATGCGATTTTTTAACTGCTCATACAAAGCAGAAAAAGAAGAATCTGCAGAAATCTTTACAGTATCCACATGCGACATTTGCATCTTCTTCACCAAAGAGGAGTCTAAAGCTTTCTTACAAAACTCCTTGAATACTCCATCCTTTCGTTCAAATCCGATGTTTCCTCTTCCATCTTTTATTGGACGCAAACCTTCCACAAAGTCAGTATAATCATAAGAAGGATGGAACTGCACCATCTTGAACTTTGCTCCAATTTCCTTTGCAATTTCCTTTGCGAGGTAAGTTTTTCCTGTACCAGGAGCACCATTGAGTATAATATTATGATTTGCCTTCAACAAATCGATATATTCTTGTAAATATGATTTATCCATAATGTCATTCTCTTGTTTTACTTCTTGATTAACTTGCTTATTCATTTCATCTAACATCACCCAAAACATAGTTTGCACAGCTAATAGTTTTGGGGCTATTTCATAAGAAGCAACCTCTTCACTAATTGCATCTTGAAGAATATCGCCATATCTAACAGTTATCGCTTTAATGATTCGCATAAAATGGCTATATATCAACCCCGTCTTTGTCAGTTCTATACCTAAATATTGGCAAATAGCACTATATACCTTATACATATAGAAGGTATATCTTTGTGGATATTTACATGTTAGTAAAGCAGCGGTCGTTCGTTCGTCATTAGCACAGTTTTTCCAATCAACAGGACACAAATTGCGCATAGTTGACTTGAATACAGATAATCTCTCATCCAAATCTAAACTTTCTGCAAACAAGCCAGATATACAATTCGCAAAATCCGAAGGCTTTTCCTTGGACAGATACTTCAAAACTGAATCTACCCGAGGATTATCAACAACATTTTTGCCAATCAATGTCTGAGCTATTTCAAGGTTTCCTTTGTTATTACAATCTTGCAATAATTTCCACTTATACAATTCATCATGTACGGCAGAATGATCTTCACGATATTGCTCTTTATATTTTTCAATCAACTGTTCCAAGAGCAAACACTGTAAAGCCTCAACCAGTTCATCTCGTAATTGCCACACGAAACCATCCTTAGTTTCCCAACCATTACGCATAGGTATAGCCCAATAAGTTCGCTCACCATCAGCACCAATCATCGTGAAATCATCCAACTGCGAGTTCACCCATTTACCAAAATTCGTAATTTTAGCACTAAAGTGCTTTGGGTCTGCATTTTTAGCTTTGCCTACAAGATAGCAAGAACTCTTATGCCTTGGCTCTCGGAGAAATGTTACCAAAGCATCCATATAGGATTCCGCCTTAGGTTCCTTCAATAACCCATACCACATATCTGCAGTGACACCGATATCACCACAATCATACTCTTTATCTATTTTGGTTACTTTATATTGCATATTTTTCGTTTTATATTTCAACCATTAGTGGAACATGATTACTCATTCGCTTTGTTTCTTCCCAAGAATAAAGCTTATACCATTTTACTTCCATATTTGCAAATGTATAATCAATGAAGACATATTCCTCATCCCCTACATTCAGAAATCACGAAGATAATACTTTCCAATAACCACCATTATCTGGACCAATACGAACCAACATATTATTCTCCCTTAACTCATCAATCATGTTTCTTGCCGTCTTGGAAGACACACCACATTCACTCGCAATTGAAGCTACACTTATATAAGGATTTTCCTTTATCATAGACAAAATTTTTTCTTGCCCTTTTCTTGCCCTTTTCTTGCCCTTTTCTTGCCCTTTTCTTGCCCTTTCTGTGATCTTTTCGTTTCCAACTTGAATATTTACAGACATTTGCACTTGAGTATTATCCAACACATTAGCCCAAATAGAAGCCTTCATTATAAAAGCCACCAAATGGTATTCAGGAGCTTTCACACCAATCTCAGAGAGCTCACGGCACATACGATCCACACCTTCTCCAAATTCCTTAACATAATCATACGCTTTGAGATATTCAGCAATCTTTGGATTACGAGAAAAATGAGTATGGCGAATATTATCCGCTCGTACAATACCTGGCAATTTTCCAGGAGTCTCAAATACAAGACGATCATCAAACATCTTAATTTGTATTTCTGTACCCTTTATACTGTAGTCGCGATGGCAAACAGAATTTACCACCATCTCTTGTATCACGAACTTAGGATATTCCCTATCTGTCTTAAAGAGACCATCTTCCCCTAAATAAGAATGTTCCTTTACTTGAGTTTCAAGATAACTAATCGTTTCTTGAATTTGGGTAAGAATACGACCCTCAAACATGACATCCTTAATAACATTCATCTCACGACCCACTTTCTCCTCCTTACCCTCATACTTAATAAATCGCACACGAGCACGAGGGAAAAAATTCTGTGGACGCTTACCAAAAAGAAGAATACAGGCAGCACTTACTTGAGGCACAGCATTTTTAGACGTTAAAAATCCCTTATTCTCTTGAAGATATTCCATAGGAGACTTGCCATAGCCAATTTTCTTCATATAAGCTTTCACTGAATCCATATCAATATCTTCAACAGTAGCACCGTATGCAGGACTATCTTCGTAATAGCGTTCACCTTTATCATACATTAGTTGCAGTCGTTCCTCAAAAGGAAGTTTACGAGACTTATCTCCCACACGCCAAAACACCTCATCAGCCTGGTTGGCATGAAGACGTGGACTTGCAGGAACATAAAATATCAATACATGATTATTAGTACCATCAGCATCTTGACAAGGAAGAAATTCTGTCGTAACAGGTATTGTTGGGACACAAAAATCATAAGGCGTACGTAGAATTTCATTCAAGTGAGCTTGATTCTGATCTACTCCCTCTATACGCCTATTCTTGTCAGAAATGCCCACCACTATCATGCCTCCATCAGCATTAGCCATAGCCACAATAGTATTAGCAAGAGCCTTCGGTTCTATGTGAAAGCTCTTACAATCAAAGGTCTGTCCTTCTGGCATCTGCCGTATCTCATCAATGGTAAACTTCATATATAATTTCTATAATTATTTTACACTATGCAAAAATAAAAAATAAATATCACATCACCAAATATTTATAAGTTTTCTTACCTTTCTGTGCTCACTCTATCCCTTTTTCCAATTCCAGCAAGCAATGCTTGGCTTCTATTCCACCAGCATAACCAGTAAGAGCACCATTGCCCCCCACTACTCGATGACAAGGAATGAGGATGGCGAGAAGATTGGAACCGATGGCTTGGGAGACGGCACGCACACCTTTGGGATTGTCAATCCGATTGGCTATATCCATATAGCTGACCATCTCGCCGTATGGTATATCCAGCAAGGCTCGCCATACTGACTTTTGGAAATCCGTACCTGCCATTAGTAAGGGAATGTCAAATGAGTCTCGCTTACCTGCAAAATATTCTCGCAGTTCTCGTTCCACCTTATCAAGGACAACTATAGAATCCTTCAAGGCATTAGCCTCCGACAATGTATCTGGTTCATCCTGCAATGAGGGAATATTCACCAGCTCAGCTTTCAGCAGTCGCTTGATACGATAGTCGTTTTGCATTCTTCGCTTACTGTCCTTCCAATCACATAGACACAGTTTATCCCCTATTGCTCCAAGGATGAGTGATCCAACAAAAGTAGTTAGCTCTCTACAGTACACCTTCGTCATTTGACCTATAGTTTTATTTTGCTACATGTTTCACTTTATCGCAAGTTTCATTTCACCACTTGCAAGCCTTGCTTTGTCCAGTTCAGATAACCACCTTCCATGTCGAAGACCTTAAAGCCTTGGGATTTCATCTTCTCGCAGGCTCCGTGGCTGCGGCGACCACTGCGACAATATATATAATAGGTGTTAGCTTTATCCAGACTTTTCATTCCAGCATCGAAAACCTCTGTATTGAGGTAATCCAATTGCTTGGCCCCCTCCAAATGTCCCTCATCATATTCCGCAGGAGTTCGCACATCGAGAATCACTGCTGATGTATCAGCCTTTGCTTGACTGACAAAATCTTGTGGAGACAACACCACGATGCCATCCTCGGCACTGCAAGATGCAGAGCCGATTACGATGGCTGCCAATATTGATAATATCATTTTCTTCATTTAAAAAAAATATAGTTCATTTTCACTTGTTATATCGATATTTTCCCTTTGTAATTGCCTTAACACCCAATCGCTTAAACACGATATCATAATAATCATCAGGCTCTGTCTCTGGATGGCGAAAAGCATTTTCCTCATAGAGGAACAAGATGTCTCCCTTTCTCGATAGCACCATTGTAGAATAAGCTGATGTCGTATCACTCACCCGACAATAACCCTCCCAATCCTTAGCTATTATCTCAGACGAAGCATAGTCTTCCTCTGAACGTAGAGCCTTATAGAAGATGGCGACATTAGCGCGTTTCGGTCCCATAGGAAGGCTCTGCAAAAGCAAAGAAACTTTCTTGCCTTTTCTATCCTTTGCCTTCACCAAAAGCACTTCACCATTGCAAGCATTCTCCTTGCCATACACACCATGATTGTCGATAGACGAAAGAACCGCTTCGTCCCAATTTCCAACGCCCCTCTTTACATCAGTATATCTCAAGACATTGAAAAGGCGACCAGCGTTGATACGGCTGCTAATCAGCACATCACCATTTGGCAGTTCCTCTATCTTAGCTTCATCCCCCTTAGGTGAAGCCTCATCAGCGTTCACACCCAAGAGATGCCAATGTCTTCCAAAATCATCACTATAGAGGACACGATTTCCCCTGCGAGTTGTCAAGGCAGAATAAATGCGATAATGACTGCCTACTTTGATTTGGCGACTTTGGCAAATCCTTCCACTTGTAAAGAAAGCTTGTTGCATGTCAGGAACCAAGTCATAAATTTCCTTGGCTATCTCCTCACCCCTCCAAGTTTTTCCTTCATCACTGCTATAGTAACGTCCCATCATCTGAGGGTGCTCTCTGGTAGAACCCCAAAAGCTCACGCCACCAGACGCACACATCATGAGGATTTCACCAGTTTCCCTATCTACAACAGTAGCAGCATCGCCATGAGCACAATCAAAACTATCCGCTATATGGTTACCACCTCTCGCAATAATTCGTTCCGGAGAACTCCAGGTCTTACCATTGTCAGAACTCTCCTTCAGTACCACATCGATATGGCGTCCATTTCCTATATCACTGCAGTCATAGCGATGATCGGTAATGGCTAACCACTTACCAGACTTGCACTCCAAAACAGAAGGTATACGATATTGACCTTCTTGGTTAGAGAAGAGTTTCTGCGCCATAGCTTGCGATGCCATGCAAAAGATAAACAAAACATGGAGATTGCGCAAAAGGGTATTAGTTGTTTTATTGTACATCATTTTATTTAGGTTTAAACTCATTGGATATGATAAACTCCAGTAATTTCAATACTGCAAAAGTAATAAGAAATGTGGGAACAACATCAAAAGCCCTTAAATAAATAGAAATCTTTAACGAATAAAAAAGGCTATCTTGCATTTTACCTGCAAAATAGCCTATCTTTCTTCAGTAATATACTTTCCTTAGAAAAAACACACTCCCAAAAAGAAATTACTTCTTATCAGCCGGGAATGGCTTAGGTTTACAAGGATTTCCATTGCGAGGGGCATCTTTACGAGGATTACCTTTTGGGAAAACACCCTTGCCCTGCCAACGTTTTGCGAAACGCTGCATATCTCCACGCTCCATTTCATACACTCTCTGGATCTGCTTAGGAGACAAGAACTTAGAGTAAGCCTTGTAATACTTCTCACGAATGTCAAGAAGTTTTCTTCCCTGTGCAAAATCAGCCTTGATAGCCTTGTCCACCTCGGCATCAGTCATCTCCGTTCTCTTTTTGTTCTGATGATGAGGACGAGAAGCCGCCATCTCCTTGCGACACTGGCAGAAAGTTTCGATAAACTTCTGGCTGGTCTTATCGTCCAATCCCAACGACTGGGAAATACGAGAAGCTTGTATCTTTGCAAATTGCTCCTTGTTAAGACGCTTTCCTTTTCCATCAGCAGCCCCATTACCCTCACCAGGCTGTTGCTGCTGCATCATTGCCATACAGGTAGATGCTATCATCATCAAGCATACTACCATCAAATACTTCATTTTGTTTGTCATACCTATAAATTTAAAAACTCAATAAATACTTGTCATCATTCCATACAAAGATAGACATCGTTGGCATAAGTGGCATTTAACTCCTGCTGCTCATCAGCAGAAAGGTTCTCATAAGCCTTGTCAACAGCAGCCACACTCGCCGAAGAACACTGAGATTCCACTGCAGAAGAACCGAAGAAAGAACGACCTATCAGAACCACCAAGCATACACATGCTGCAATACTTGCTGTTGCTATATAGAGACGAATCTTTTTGGCCTTACGAGAAGATTTAGCCTTTGCCGCCAATTCTACTTGCGCAGCCTTCGCCTTCTCCTCCTTCGCTACCTCAACCAGTACGTTGGCTTGTATCCGCTCGAAGAATCCATCGGGTGCCGAAAAAGGCATTTTCTTTCCCAATCTATCTAAATTATACTCTTGTACCATATCTTTAATTATTAAAATTACATTTTATATATAAACTCTCAAAATCCCAGCTATGCTGACATCTAAGAATTGTCTGCAATGTTTACATTAGAAGCTGCTTCATTTGCTCCACTATCTTGCTCTTGGCGAAATGAAAATTCGCTTTCGCCGAACTCTCGGTGCAATCATTTGCCTCGGCTATCTCCCGAAAGCTCATTTCATCATAATACCGCATATTGAACACGGCTTGCTGCTTGGGCGGAAGGGAGTGGATAGCCTTTTGTAATGCCACAGCCTCCTCATCGCCAAACTCGAAGTAGCCATCAGCTGCCAGACCTTTGGCATCATCCAGCAGACTTGCCTCCTGCTTTTGCGAGCGAAGACTGCTCAGCGTCACGTTGGTGGCGATGCGATACAACCAGGAGAACAAGCTGCTATTTCCCTTGAAGCCATCAAACGAGCGGTAAGCCTTTAGAAAGGTCTCCTGAAGCAAGTCCTGTGCATCATCATGGGATACGACAAGCCTACGGATGTGCCAGTAGAGTCTCTCCTGGTATGCATCCATCAGCAACTTCATCCCCACGTTGGGATTCTGCCGCATCTTCTCTATGATGTCATTATCTGCTATATTCATATTACCTTTATTTACATGAAGTTTGCCGCTATTTTTTAGCTTGCTTACACTTCTTAGACTACAAGAAAAGACAAAGGTTAAAAAACGGACTTGAAAAAAATCGTTTTCCCACGAAAAGAATACGGAGAGGGTTCTGAGTTTTTTATATTTCCCAGTGCGCAACGTACATTTCCCAGTGCGCAACGTACATTCCCCAGTGCGCAACGTACATTGCACACTGTGCAACATAAAATATTCAAGCAATAATAAAGAATAATCCTTAATAAAAAATCCCCCAAAGCCTTTTGCCTTGGAGGATTATCTTGTTTTATGAATTATATCTTACTCCCACTCGATTGTCGAAGGTGGTTTGGAAGAGATGTCATAGCAAACGCGATTGACGCCCTTCACCTTATTGATAATCTCATTGCTTACCTTAGCCATGAAGTCGTAAGGCAGATGTGCCCAGTCAGCTGTCATCGCATCGGTACTGGTTACAGCACGGAGAGCCACTGGATGCTCGTAAGTACGCTCATCACCCATCACGCCAACGGAGCGAACGGTTGACAAGAGTACGGTACCTGCCTGCCAAATCTGATCGTAGAGCGATACCTCAATCTCACCATTCTGCATGTCGGCAGGAACGCCGGCTGCCAATACTCGGCGAGCCTCCTCACCGCTCAACTTCACCTTATACTCACGCAAGCCACGGATATAGATGTCGTCGGCATCCTGGAGAATACGTACCTTCTCAGGAGTGATGTCGCCCAAGATACGAACAGCAAGACCTGGACCAGGGAATGGATGGCGAGTAATCAAGTGCTCTGGCATACCCATGGAGCGACCTACACGGCGCACCTCATCCTTGAACAACCACTTCAATGGCTCACACAACTGGAGGTTCATCTCCTTAGGGAGTCCACCTACATTGTGATGGCTCTTGATGACCTTACCCGTGATGTTCAAGCTCTCGATGCGGTCAGGATAGATAGTACCCTGGGCAAGCCACTTGGCACCCGTCTGCTTCTTAGCCTCAGCATTGAAAACCTCCACGAAGTCGCGACCGATAATCTTACGCTTCTGCTCTGGGTCGGTAACGCCAGCCAAATCAGCAAAGAACTTGGCAGATGCATCCACGCCAATCACGTTCAAGCCCAAGCACTTGTAATCTTCCATCACATCACGGAACTCGTTCTTGCGAAGCATACCATGATCTACGAAGATACAGGTGAGGTTCTTGCCGATAGCCTTGTTCAAGAGAACGGCAGCCACACTGGAATCCACACCTCCAGAGAGACCGAGGATCACCTTGTCGTCGCCCAACTCAGCCTTCAACTCAGCCACGGTGGTCTCAACGAAAGAATCTGCGCTCCAATCCTGCTTGCTACCACAGATGTCAACCACGAAGTTCTTCAACAACTGGGTGCCCTGCAAAGAGTGGAATACCTCTGGGTGGAACTGAACAGCCCAAACGGGTTGCTTGGTTGAGGCATAAGCAGCATACTTTACATTGGCAGTGGAAGCGATGCACTTATAGTCCTCTGGGATGGCGGTGATGGTATCACCATGGCTCATCCAAACCTGAGAGTTCTCAACGAAACCCTTGAAGAGAGGGTTCTCCTTGTCAAACTGCTCCAAGTTGGCACGACCATACTCACGGCTGTCAGCAGCCTCCACCTTACCGCCCTGGGCGTAAGAGAGATACTGTGCGCCATAGCAAATGCCGAGCACTGGGATGCGGCCGATGAACTGGCTCAGATCTACCTTGAAAGCTTCCGGATCATGAACGGAGTAAGGGCTACCGCTTAGGATGACACCGATGACAGATGGGTCATCCTTAGGAAACTTGTTGTAAGGCATAATCTCGCAGAAGGTATCGAGCTCACGCACACGACGGCCAATCAGCTGTGTGGTCTGTGAACCGAAATCCAAAATAATAATCTTCTGTTGCATTTTATCTTAATTTTAAAATTTAGTTTATAGTTTAAAGTTTATAGTTTATAGCATAAACCACCTTTTTTCAAACTTGCTATACGGCGAAGCCGCTATCAACTATTAACTATCAACTGAAGAAACGCCTCCGCTTCCTTCAGCGTCTCTTGCTTTCCCACATCCATCAGCTTGAGGTCGTTCTTCACGTAGCCCTCGATGCGAACCTTGTCGCAATGGCGGAGATAGAAATCCATGATAGGGAATTTATCTGGCTCGTCCTCCATCAGTGGGAAGAGGCTTGGAGCCACCATGTGAATGCCAGAGAAGGCATACATCTTAAAATCTTTCGGATTGAGACCAGGGTATGGACTCTTCACTTCTCCCGTCTCGATGTTGGTCCAACCCACCAAGCGCATGGTATCATCGAAGAGGAGATAACGCTTGGTCTTGCGCTCGCTTACCAAGAGGCGGGCTGCAAGAGGAGCATCTTGAGAAAGATTCAGTTCTTCAGAAGAAGGAAGCAAGTCTTTCGTCTCCATCTGATAGAACTTCTTCAAATCCACATTGCTCAGAATATCGACATTATGGATGAGGATAGGTTCATTCTGATCGAAGAGATGCCATGCCTTCTTGATGCCTCCACCCGTCTCCAAGAGTTTGTCGCTCTCATCGCTGATGCGGATGTCCATGCCAAAATTGTTGTTCTCTCGAAGGTAATCGATAATCTGATTGGAGAAATGATGCACGTTCACTACAATGCGAGTGAACCCTGCATCCTTCAGCTGAAAGATGACACGTTTGAGCAAAGGTTCTCCCCCGACACTTACCAGCGCCTTCGGAATGCGGTCGGTAAGTGGCTTGAGGCGAGTGCCCAAACCTGCTGCGAATATCATTGCTTGCATCATTTTATTTATTTAATGCGTGCAAATTTACTAACTTTTTATGAGATAGCCAAATTTGCACGCCATTTATACATATTTTTAATATGATGTAAGCCCTCTTGAAGGGCTACACCCTCCTATTTAAGCTTTATTAGTTGCTGGTAAAACTTGTGAGATATTCTGTTCTCTATGACAGATTTGTACTTCCACACCAAACTTGTCGTGGATATGTTCGGCAAGATGTTGGGCGGAATACACACTACGATGCTGGCCTCCCGTGCAACCGAAACAGAACTGCAAGGAAGTAAAGCCACGCTGTATATAGCGGTTGACATGATGGTCGGCAAGTGCATAGACATGCTCCAAGAACTTTAATATCTCCCCATCATCCTCCAAGAAACGGATGACAGGCTCGTCCAATCCCGTCAACTTCTTATAAGGTTCATATCTGCCAGGGTTGTGGGTACTTCTGCAATCGAAGACATAACCGCCACCATTGCCCGATGGATCCTCAGGGATACCTTTCTTATAAGAGAAACTGAATACTCGCACCACCAATGGTCCCTTGCCATCATACTTGGAGAATGTAGCAGGTCCATCTTGAGGATGAGAAGTATAGATGTTCTTGTCCGTTGTCTTATAACCATCAGCACGGTTCACCGCCGCACTCTCGATGCGAGCGAACTGCGGCAACTCGGTTAAGCGGCGCAACATATCCATCATATAAGGATAAGGAAACACCTTGTCGCCCATCTTCAAGAGATCACGCAGATTTTGGATGGCTGGCGGTATGCTGTCGATGAAATGTTTCTTACGCTCGAAATAACCTCGGAAACCGTATGCTCCCAAGACTTGCAAGGTACGGAAGAGCACGAATAGGCTAAGGCGATTCACGAAATGACGAACCGATGGAACCTCCGTATAGTTCTTGAGCGACTGATAATATTCCCACACCAACTCACGACGCAGCTTAAAAGAATACTGAGCTGATGCCTGCCAAAGGAATGAGGCTAAATCATAGTAGAAAGGTCCCTTGCGCCCACCTTGGAAATCAATAAAGTACGGATTCCCTTCCTTGTCAAGCATTATATTGCGCGCCTGAAAGTCACGATAGAGAAAACTATCCATTTTCTCGGAAGTTAAGTCCTTGGCAAAAAGACGGAAGTTCGCCTCCAACTTCAGTTCATGGAAATCCAAGTCTGTAGGTTTCAAGAAGCAATACTTAAAGTAATTCAAGTCGAAGAGTACACCATCCACATCAAATTCAGGCTGAGGATAACAGTTTTCCCACCCCAATCCTCGTGCTCCACGAATCTGGATGTTAGGCAGTTCACGGATAGTTTTCTTGAGAAGTTCCTTTTCTTTCTGGTTATACCTGCCGCCAGCCTCACGACCACCACGGATGGCATCAAAGAGAGACGTTCCACCCAAATCGGTCTGGATATAGCATAATTCGTCATCACTGACAGCCAACACTTTAGGCACAGGCAACTGTCTGAGATTAAAGTGATTGGCAAGATAGATGAAAGCATGGTCCTCATCACGGCTTGTACCAATCACGCCGACAACGGTATCACCATCCTGTTTGATGATACGAAAATACTGACGGTTACTGCCTTGTCCAGCCAACTTGATAACATCAGCTGGTTCCTCGCCAGCCCAATTTCGATAAAGTTCTATTAGCTTTTCCACTCTAAAAATCGAATTAAAATTGAGTGTTATTATTGGTTTTCAAAAATCAATCGTCTTGCAAGCTTTTCATTCTCTCTTTGCGCTTCAACCATTCGTCAATCTGCTGCGCGAAATGGTCGCCTACGAAAAGAACCAACAAGACACCAAGTGTGGTTAAGAATGAATTAGTACTTGTCATTCCCAACTCCACCTTTGTAATATAGATAAGTCCTCCGATAACTATCAAGAAGACAATCGCTTTTTTCCAATCAATATTCGTTTTCATGGGGCAAAGATACACAAATATCACGAGAATACAAAAGGAAAAAGACTTTTTCTGATAAAAAACAGGAAATAAAAAAAATCGGATGTCTCACGACAACCGATTTTCAAAAAACAAACTACTTAAAAACTAATCTACTAAAACAAATCAAAAAAAATATCTTTAACGACACAATGTCGTAATAATCTTTATCTTTTCGGTTGCAAAGTTACAAAAAAAGCAAATTCACTCCAAATAATTTTGCTTAAATTTGCATCTTTCAAACAAAAAAAATAAAAAAATGAGGATAATTCTCTGAGAATCACCCTCATTTTGATATTTTCAGTTTGCAATCAAAGCTTTTTATACATACTTTGATTGCTTTCATTCATTTGCTTATATATGAGATTACATCATGCCGCCCATACCTGGAGCTGCAGCTGGAGCAGCTGGAGCAGGCTCTGGTTTGTCAACCAATACGCACTCTGTAGTCAAGAACAAACCTGCGATAGAAGCTGCATTCTCAAGAGCTACACGCTCTACCTTGGCTGGGTCTACGATACCAGCCTGGCGCATATCCTCGTAAACGTCCTTGCGAGCATTGTAACCGAAGTCGCCTTCGCCCTCACGAACCTTGTTTACTACGACGCTGCCCTCGCCACCGGCGTTGGCAACAATCTGACGGAGAGGCTCTTCGATAGCACGCTCTACGATGCGGATACCTGTAGTCTCATCAGCGTTATCGCCCTTCAAGTCCTTCAAAGCCTCAAGAGCACGGATGTAGGTAGTACCACCACCTGCTACGATACCTTCCTCGATAGCAGCACGAGTAGCGCAGAGAGCGTCGTCTACACGATCCTTCTTCTCCTTCATCTCTACCTCAGAGTTAGCACCTACATAGAGAACAGCCACACCACCTGCGAGCTTAGCCAAACGCTCCTGAAGTTTCTCCTTGTCGTAAGAAGACTTGGTGTTCTCAATCTCGTTCTTGATCTGAGCAACACGATCCTGGATGTTAGCCTTCTCGCCATGACCATTCACGATAGTAGTGTTGTCCTTGGTTACGGTTACCTTGTCAGCAGAACCAAGCATATCGAGTGTAGCCTGCTCCAACTTCAAGCCCTTCTCCTCAGAGATTACAACACCGCCTGTCAATACGGCGATATCCTCCAACATAGCCTTGCGACGATCGCCGAAACCAGGAGCCTTCACTGCACAAATCTTCAAACCACCACGCAAGCGGTTAACTACCAATGTAGTCAATGCCTCAGAGTCAACATCCTCTGCGATAACCAACAATGGGCGACCGCTCTCAGCAGCTGGCTGAAGGATTGGCAAGAACTCCTTGAGGTTAGAAATCTTCTTATCATATAGGAGGATGTATGGATTATCCATTACGCACTCCATCTTGTCAGCATCAGTCATGAAGTAACCGCTCAAGTAGCCACGGTCGAACTGCATACCTTCTACAACACCGATGTTAGTATCGCGGCTCTTGCTCTCCTCGATAGTGATAACACCATCCTTAGATACCTTACGCATAGCGTCGGCCAAGAGCTTACCAATCTCTGCATCGTTGTTAGCTGAAACAGTAGCTACCTGCTCAATCTTGTCATAGTTGTCATCTACTTGCTCTGCATGGTTCTTGATAAACTCAACGACAGCAGCCACAGCCTTGTCTATACCACGCTTCAAGTCCATTGGGTTGGCACCAGCGGTAACGTTCTTCAAACCCTCAGTTACGATAGCCTGAGTCAAGATAGTAGCAGTAGTTGTACCATCACCAGCGTCATCACCAGTCTTGCTAGCTACACTCTTAACGAGTTGAGCACCGGTGTTCTCGAACTTGTTCTCCAACTCTACTTCCTTAGCTACGGTAACACCATCCTTAGTAATCTGAGGAGCACCAAACTTCTTTTCGATTACCACGTTGCGTCCCTTAGGACCGAGAGTTACCTTTACTGCGTTAGCCAACTGATCGACACCCTTCTTCAAGAGGTCGCGAGCATCCATATTGTATTTTATATCTTTAGCCATAATTTTCTATAATGTTAAATGTTAAGTGTTAAGTGTTAAATGTTGAATTAAGCATACGCCCAATTGCCATTCTTCATTATCAATTATCAATTATATCTTACTCCTCTACTACTGCGAGTACGTCGCTCTGACGCATCATCATATATTTAGTGCCATCGAACTCAAGTTCGGTACCAGCATACTTGCCGTAGAGAACGGTATCACCCTCTTTGAGAATCATCTCTTCATCCTTAGTACCCTTGCCTGTAGCAACGACCTTACCACGCTGTGGTTTCTCCTTTGCTGTATCAGGGATAATGATTCCACCTACTTTTTCTTCAGCTGGTGCAGGAAGTACCAGCACTCTGTCTGCTAATGGTTTAATTGTCATGATTCTATGTTTTTTAATTGTTATTACTTATGTTTTTACGTCTGGCATTGGCTGCTAAGACAAACACCCGACACCCTGCGCCTATACGAAAAACGTGCCAAAGCATCATTACTGACACTTTGGCACGTCCTTATTCTGACAATTCTGTCACATTCTATTTCTTTTTCTTCTTTAAAGACTTCTTTGCATCAGCCTTCAGTCCCTTCTCTGGTGTTGTCAACGCCTCATATACGATATCAGCCAACTTCTCCGCACCCTTGGCATTAGGATGAATGCCATCACTGAGCATCATGTCCTTATATATATAAGAGGTGTGGAGATCGATGAAGCCACACTTGTTTTTCTTGGCGAGTTTCTGGATGATAGGCATCTCCGCATTCACGATGACACTATCGCTAATGGTCCAACTGTCCTTGAAGGCAGGGATTGGGGAACAAAGATAAATCTTCGGATTACTTGGCAATGCCTTCAGGGTATCTATCATCGCTTGCATACTCTGACGGTACTCCTCCGCACCTTGCGCCCAGTTGTGGGTCTTTGCATCATTGGTACCCAACTTGATGACAACTACATTAGGTTGGAATGCTTGCGCATCCTTCCAGGCAAGTTCCTTCATGTATGGAATATCGCCCTTGTTCATCATTGTACGGGCACTGACACCGAAGTTCTTCACCTCGTAACCATCGCCCAATTTATTCTGCAACTGAGCAGGATACCCCTTAGCCTCAGCATTCATGATGCCGAAACCGTCAGTGATGGAATTGCCGATGCAAGCCACACGGATGGCATTTGGATTAGGATGCTTCATCTCTCGAAGCCAAGCTGTCAAGTCATCCAACATCTGCTCATGATGCTTGAAGTTGGTGCGGAATCCCCAACCATGACCTCCAGTAGGATAAACATGGAGTTCACAATCGTTGCCCGCACGATGCATCGCCGTATAATAAGCCACACCATTGGTGACAGGAGGAACGACATTGTCATCATTAGACATCAACAAGATGGCCTTAGGTGTGAGATGACCACGCACAGCCTTATCATTAGACCATTCATCCACTAACTGCTTGTTGGTCTTGCGCTCCTCACCAAGGAAGTTGACGCAAGAGCCCTTGTGGGTAAGACGCTCATCCATCGAGATGACAGGATAGACAAGGATGGAGAAGTTAGGACGAGCATCATAATCAGCATGAGTGCTGACAGAAGATGCCAAATGACCACCAGCGGAGAAGCCCATGATACCGACATCCTCTCGATTGATATGCCAGACCTCGGCACTATCTCTCACCGTACGCATTGCCTGATAGGCATCACCTAACGGAATGTTGCGGTCGCCATGTGGCATACGATACTTCAAGACGAAGAAAGCGATGCCCTGCTTGTTGAAATACTCAGCCCACTGATGCCCCTCATGATCCATGGCGAGATGAGAGTAACCGCCACCCGGGCAGTCTACTACTGCACGCCCAGTAGGATTCTGAGGTAGATAACAAGTGAGTTCACTTTGTCCATCCGCACTATTCTTGAGGACGAACTTTTTAGCTGTGGATTGTGCAGAAACACCGATGAATGCACTCATCAACACCGCCAAAGTCAGTATTTTCTTATTCATGTAATTTTACTTTTTATATAACAACATATCGTAGAGCCATACAATGACAGCCCTACGATATGATATGAATAAACGAAATTTTAATCAAAGAATCCTGGTTGATGATACTCAATGCCGAGTTCACGGTCTACAGTGGCAAGGATGCCCTGTACTTGTCCCATGGCGAAGGCACGACCCAAGAAACTATAGCCTGCATTATAGCCACGCTTCTCATCGCCGAGCATACACATACCATGGTCTACTCGCATAGGCAAGTTAGGATTTGCCTTCTCGAAGATACGAGCCAACTCGATGAGGTCGGCACGACCGCCCAAGTGACTTGCCTCGGTGAAGTCGCCATTAGGGAAGATATGGCAAGAGCGAAGATGCACGAACCACGTACGGTCGGCATACTTCTTGGCAAGTTCCACAACATTATTGTGAGCACCTGCCGAAAGACTACCCGCACAGAAAGTCAAGCCATTGTGCTTGTTGTCGACAGCATTCAAAAACCACTTGATGTCCTCGTCGCAAGTCACGATGCGTGGCAAGCCGAGAATTTGGAATGGAGGATCGTCAGGATGCACACACATATACATATCACACTCCTCACAGGTAGGCATGATGGCATCGAGGAAGTAGCGCATGTTCTCACGCAACTGCTCCTTGGTGATACCTTTATACAATGAGAGCAACTGGCGGAAGAGTTCCACTGGGCGCTCATCACCCTCCTTGATATTACCATTCACGAAACCCTGGGTCTTCACGATGATGGTATCCACGAGATTGTGGTCATCCTCAGGAGTCATGTGCTCCTTCAGTTCAGCCACCTCTTTCAAGATGTCACGTCCCATATCCTTGCCCTTGGCATCCCAATCAGCCTCAGCACCCTCACGCTTCAGAATATGGATATCGAAGTAAGCAAACTGAGGGAATGAGAAGTAAAGATTGGTAGAGCCGTTAGGATTAGGATGGTTCAAGTCGGTACGAGCCCAGTCCAACACTGGCATGAAGTTATAACAAATAGTATGGATACCCTCAGCCGAAAGATTGCGGAGGCTCTCTTTATAACGCTTAATCTGCTCATCACGATCAGGCCCCGCATACTTGATGCTCTCCACCACAGGCAGCGACTCCACTACGCTCCAGCGCATGCCATAACTCTCGATATACTCCCGGAGGTCACGAATTTTCTCACGAGTCCACACTTCACCGTTAGGTACATCATGAAGGGCTGTAACGATGCCCTCCACGCCAATTTCCTTTAACATGGCCAAGGTAATCTTGTCGTTCTTACCAAACCATCTCCAAGTTCTTTCCATATTGTTTTTATTATTAGTTTTTAATTCTGGTGCAAAGATAATCATTTTTTTGTTAAGTCAAAGTTATATTTTATTCATTTTTTTATGATTTTGTTCAAATAACTTTGGTATTTGTTTCTTTTTTACTAAATTTGCACATGATTCGAATTTCTAACGTAATATAGATATATTATGAAACAATTTTTCAAGAGTGTGGCAGCTACCGTTGTCGGTATTTTTGCCTTCGGTATTATCATGAGCATCTTGGGCTTCATCTGCCTTATCGGCATGGTTGCCTCGTCAAGCAACCAACCTTCCCTGAAGGACAACTCCGTGATGGTGCTTAAGTTGCAAGGACAGATTGAGGACCAAGCAGAGGATAACTGGTTGGGCGAACTTACAGGCAACCAATTCAACAACCTCGGAATGAACAAGATTCTTTCCGCCATCAAGAAAGCAAAAACGGAAGACAAGGTGAAGGGCATCTACTTGGAAACCGGCCTTGTACAAAGTGACTATGCCACTATTCAAGAGATTAGAAACGCCTTGACCGACTTCAAGAAGAGCGGTAAGTGGATTATCGCTTACGGTGAGACTTTCTCGCAAGGTGGATATTACTTGGCTTCTGTCGCCAACAAACTGTATGTCAATCCAGAAGGTGCTATAGACTGGCATGGTATCGCTTCACAACCTCAATATATAAAAGATGTGGCTGCCAAGTTTGGCGTCCACTTTACAGTCGTGAAAGTCGGCAAATACAAGAGTTTCACCGAGATGTATACCGAGGACAAGATGAGCGATGCCAACCGCGAGCAGGTGACTCGTTACATCAACGGTCTCTGGCAACAGGTCCTCAATGATGTTTCCAAGAGCCGTGGCATCAACAAGGATACGCTCAATCATTATGCAGATGGAATCATGATGTTTGAAGACGCCAAGCTTCTGAAATCACGCAAGATGGTGGACGGATTCTGCTATTATGATGAAATCAGAGACGTGGTGAAGAAACAACTTGGTTTGAAGAGCGACGAGAAGATTCGCCAAGTAAGCATGAGCGATGTCAATGCCGCTGTAGAAGACAGCAATATCATGGGCGACCAAATCGCCGTATATTATTGCCAAGGAAGCATCGTAAGAGCCGCTTCACCAAACATCTATGGCAGCGAGCAGCAGATAGTCAGCACCACTGTCATCAAAGACTTACAGGATTTGGGCGAGAACAAGAACGTGAAGGCAGTTGTACTCCGCATCAATTCAGGTGGTGGAGACGCATACGCCTCTGAACAGATATGGCGTGCCGTCAGCCAACTCAACAAGAAGAAGCCTGTTGTCGTTTCCATGGGTGGCATGACAGCCTCTGGCGCTTACTACATGAGCATGGGAGCCAGATACATCATGGCACAGCCAACTACACTGACGGGTAGCATCGGTATCTTTGGTGCCTTGCCTGACTTCAGCGACTTAATGACGAAGAAATTAGGATTCAAGTATGACGAAGCTAAGACCAACCGCAACAGTGCTTATACCTCAGCTGGTACCACTCGTCCTTGGAGTCCAGATGAAATTGGCACCTTGCAAGCTTACGTGAACCGTGGTTATACCCTCTTCCGCAAACGTGTCGCTGATGGCAGAAAACTCAGCGTCGACCAAGTGGAGAAGATTGCACAAGGACGTGTATGGTTAGCTACCGATGCCAAGAGCCTCAAATTGATCGATGGGTTCGGAAGTCTTGAAGATGCCATCGCAAAGGCTGCCCAGTTGGCTAAGGTTACAGAGTATGGCACACAGGAATATCCACTTGCCGCAGACTGGATGCAGCAACTCTTAGACCAGGTTTCAGACAACAACGGCTCTTATATAGACGAGCAGTTAAAGCTTACATTGGGCGACCTTTACAAGCCATTCATGATGATGCGTGAGATAAAGGAAAAACAACCAGTTCAGGCTGCGCTTCCATTTGTGCTCAACATCCAATAGCATGAAGCTGTCGCCAGGTTTTCTGGTCCTGCTCCATCTTATGTTGTATATATATAATAAGGTGAAATAAAAAGGTAAGAAAATAAAAATGAGGACAGAAGGAGATCTCATCAAGATAAACGACTGGCTGTTGCCGTTGAGTTGGATTTACGGCAGCATCGTCAGATTTCGAAACTGGCTCTTCGACATAGGTTTGAAGAAGAGCAAGGCATTCTCCATCCCAATCATCTCCGTGGGCAATATCACAGTGGGTGGTTCGGGGAAGACGCCACACGTAGAGTATTTGGTTCGCTTATTGCATGACAAGGTAAAGATTGCCGTGCTCTCTCGTGGCTACAAGCGCAAAAGCCATGGGTATGTACTCGCTGACGAAAGCACGACCATGTCGGAGATTGGCGATGAACCCTTCCAGATGCACAAGAAGTTCAAGGACATCTATGTGGCAGTGGACGCCAAGCGAACCAGGGGTATCGAGAACCTACAGAGTGACGAAGAGACAAAAGACGTGGATGTCGTGCTGCTCGATGATGCATTCCAGCACCGTTATGTCAAGCCTGGCATCAACATCCTTCTGGTGGATTACCATCGACTCATCATCTACGACAAGATGCTTCCTGCTGGCAGACTTCGAGAGCCATTGAGCGGCAAGAACCGTGCAGACATCGTGATTATCACCAAGTGCCCTAAAGACTTGAAGCCAATGGAGTTTAGGGTCCTCACCAAAGCCATGGATCTCTATCCATTCCAGAACCTCTACTTCACTTGCATCAATTACGATAAGCCAAGAGGGGTGTTCGAAGACAAGCAAATTGCCTTGGAAGACTTGAAGGATTACCACGTATTGCTGCTCACGGGCATCGCATCCCCAAAGCAGATGGAGCATGACCTCAAGCCTATGGCAAAGGAAATCCACTCCCTCTCCTTCGGTGATCACCATCGCTTCAAGGGAAAGGATGTAGACCGCATCAACGAGACCTTCGAGGCCATGCCAGAGCCACGCATCATCATCACGACCGAGAAAGATGCCGTGAGACTCAGGGAGACAGAGGGACTCTATGAGAAAGTAAAAGAAAGCATATACGAGTTGCCTATCAAGGTAAACTTCATGCTCGAACAAGAAGATAATTTTAACGAAAAAATAATTAGCTATGTACGAAAGAATTCAAGAAACAGCATCCTGGCTAAAAGAAAGGATGACCACAAGTCCGAAGACAGCAATCATTCTGGGAACAGGCCTCGGACAATTAGCTTCAGAAATAACTGACAGCTATGAATTTCCATATAGTGAGATACCAAACTTCCCTGTTTCTACAGTGGAAGGACACGCTGGAAAGCTCATCTTCGGTAAGTTGGGCGGCAAGGACATCATGGCGATGGAAGGCCGTTTCCACTTCTATGAGGGCTACAACATGAAGGAAGTTACCTTCCCAGAGCGTGTGATGTATGAGTTGGGAATCGAGACCCTCTTCGTCAGCAATGCCTCTGGCGGCATGAACCCAAAGTTTAAGATTGGCGACTTGATGGTTATCGACGACCACATCAACTTCTTCCCAGAGCATCCATTGCATGGTAAGAACTTCCCTACCGGCCCTCGTTTTCCTGACATGCACGAGGCTTACGACAAGAAGCTCCGCGATTTAGCAGACGAGATAGCCGAGGAAAAAGGCATCGAGATACAGCATGGCGTATACATCGGCGTGCAGGGTCCTACCTTCGAGACTCCAGCTGAGTACAGAATGTATCATCTCTTGGGTGCCGATGCTGTTGGCATGAGTACTGTGCCAGAGGTTATCGTAGCTCGCCATTGCGGCATCAAGGTATTTGGCATTAGCATCATCACCGACCTCGGTGGCTTCGACGTACCTGTAGAAGTAAGCCATGAGGAAGTTCAGGTCGCCGCCAATGCCGCACAGCCTAAGATGACAGAGATTATGCGAGAGATGATTCGCCGCTCTTAATTATAAATTATAAATTACAAAATACAAATTGGATATAGCTAAGTTGGGTGAGTTTGGTCTCATCGACCATCTTACCAAAGGATATGAAAACAAGAACGCCTCTACCGTTTATGGAGTAGGTGACGATTGCGCCGTGATGCACTATCCCGACAAGGAGGTATTGGTGACCACCGACATGCTCATGGAGGGAGTACACTTCGACCTGACCTACATCGACTTGCAGCACTTAGGCTACAAGAGTGCGATGGTCAACATCAGCGACATCTTTGCCATGAATGGCACTCCAAGACAGATGGTCGTGAGCCTTGCCCTGAGCAAGCGATTCAAGGTGGAAGACTTAGACGAGTTCTACAAGGGACTCAGAATGGCTTGTGATAAATGGGGCGTTGACATCGTTGGTGGAGACACCACTTCCTCTTACACGGGACTTGCCATCAGCATCACTTGCATCGGCGAGGCTGCCAAGGAAGACATCGTGTATCGCAAGGGCGCCAAGGAGACTGACCTCATCTGCGTATCAGGCGACCTCGGCGGTGCCTATATGGGTCTGCAACTTCTGGAACGAGAGAAGTCCGTCTACTATGGACAGGTAGAGGACATACGCAAGAAGATGGCAGAAGCCAAGGCCAACGGTGACACCCAGCGCCTCGCAGCTCTCAACAAAGACATGGCTGAGATGCGCAACTTCCAACCTGACTTTGCGGGCAAGGAATACCTGTTGCAACGCCAACTTCAACCTGAGGCAAGAGGGGACATCATCGCACAGTTGCGCGAGTCAGGCATCCATCCTACAGCCATGATGGACATCAGCGATGGCTTGAGCAGCGAGTTGATGCACATCTGCCAACAGAGCAACTGCGGATGCAGAGTGTATGAGAAGAACATCCCTATCGACTACCAGACAGCGGTACAGGCTGAGGAGTTCAATATGAACCTCACTACATGTGCCCTCAATGGCGGCGAAGATTACGAGCTTCTCTTTACTGTGCCAATCGGCGACCATGCCAAGATTGAAGAAATGGAGGGTGTAAGACAAATCGGTTACATCACCAACGCCAACCTCGGACAGATGCTCATCACCCGTGACGGACAGGAGTTTGAGTTAAAGGCACAAGGTTGGAATCCGCTGAAAGATTAGACTGTCGGAAAAAGAACATATACCCCAAAAAGCCACAACTCAACACTATTCATAGTGATAGCTGTGGCTTTTTAGTTAAGAAACATTAATACAAGAAAAATATTCGCTCAAAGATTCTTGTTTATTGAAAAACTTATTGTACCTTTGCAACCGCAAATGAAAATGGTGCCATAGCTCAGTTGGTAGAGCAAAGGACTGAAAATCCTTGTGTCCCCGGTTCGATTCCTGGTGGTACCACTCCTCCTTTCATTAGGGCGGTTCTCTTTCGGGAGGCCGCCTTTTTTGTTTAAACAAACTACAATTATTAAAACAAACTTAACGCCTTATGAAAAAGATTTTAATTTCATTATTGGCATTATTCGCTTTCGTTGCAACAAACATGAAAGCTGCCAACGACTACAGCAAGTACTACCAGAACTTGCCAGTTCAGATGTCACAACCTACCCAGCCTTCCATCCCCAACAACCAAGTGAGCATATTGGACTTCGGTGGCAAGGGCGATGCTACCAGCATGAACACAGAAGCCTTCGCCAAGGCAATCAGCAAATTAAGCAAAATGGGTGGTGGACACCTCAACGTACCAGCCGGCATTTATCTAACAGGTCTCATTTCTCTCAAAGACAACATAGATCTTCATATAGAGAAAAATGCCATCATCGTATTCTCAGAGGACAAGAACGATCTCATCAAGATAGACAAGGCTACTGGGCAAAAGGAAGACCGAGCATCCAATGCCATCACTGCCAGCAAACGCAAGAACATCTCCATAACAGGTGAAGGCACCATCGATGGAAATGGAGAGTGGTGGAGACCAGTCAAGAGAAGCAAGGTAAGCGACGTAGAATGGAAGCAATTCCTCGCCATGGGTGGAACACTCAACGAGAAAGGCGACATCTGGTACCCTCTCAATCTCAAACAAACACCAAACGTAGTCGACAACATCGACGCACAAGAGAAGGTACGCAATCACATGATTCGCTTTACAGATTGCGAGAACGTGTTAGTGCAAGGTGTTACCTTACTGAATAGTCCTCGTTTCCACCTCATCCCTACCCGATGCAAGAATGTCATCATCGACGGGATCACCGTAAAGTGTCCTTGGAACGCACAGAATGGTGACGCCATCGACATCTCAAGCTGTAAGGATGTGCTCATCGTCAATAATATCGTGGATGCCGGCGACGATGGTATCTGTATGAAAGGTGGCGCAGGAGCAGCAGGCGTGGCAGCGGGTCCTTGTGAGAACATCAACATCCAGGACAATACGGTATACCATGCACATGGTGGTTTTGTCATCGGAAGCGAATTCTCTGGCGGCATGAAGAACATCGTGGTACGCAACAACACATTCCAAGGAACAGATGCTGGTCTAAGATTCAAGAGTGCAGTCAAGAGAGGCGGCAAATCAGAGAACATCTTCATCGACCACATCTACATGACGGACATCACGGGCGATGCCATCACCTTTGAGACAACCTACTGGGACAACCACGTGGGAGCCAAGCAGCAAGTTACTCCTGTCGAGCAAGAATACTTGCCTGACTTCCAGGACATTCACATCAGCAATGTATATGTACGCGGATGCAAAAATGGCATTGTGGCCCACGGCGAAGCCAATATGATACACGACATCACCATCAAAGATTGCAACATCTTCTATAATGACAAAGCCCAAGACATTGATGAAGCTTGCAAAATTACCTTAGAGAATGTCAACTTCTCTACATTTACAAAGTAAAGAATTTGTCAAAACATATAAATAAAAATCCCTTTCATTGCCATCAGAAGCGAGGAAAGGGATTTTTTATTAGCCTTAAGGGAAAAAATATTTAGTGTTAAGGAAAAAAATATTTTCCCTTAAGGGTAATTTTCAAAGTACCCCCAACACTTTTCCATCGACCTTGAAATGAATATCAAGACCTTCGTATGGCATCCCATAAATTTTGTCAGGATTTTTCTGGTAATGTGGGCGCGGATCTTGCGCCAAGACTTCTTTCAAGATATTGATTTTCTCCATCGAAAGTCCACTTTTGATGAGACGCCCCAGCACATCTTCAGGAATATCCACCTCTAGCCTATCCCACTTTCTCTCATCCACAAAACCACTTCTTGCATCGGGATGGCAATCAGCGTATACCACGTAGGGCTTGATGTCATATATCGGGGTATTGTCCATGAGGTCAGCACCTTTTACATGCACCACTGGTCCCTTACTTGTCTCCCACTCTATCCGAGATATTCGAACCGAAGACAGTCCGATGTTATTGGGACGGAAAGGACTGCGAGTAGCAAACACACCCACCTTTTCATTCCCGCCTAATACAGGAGGTCGCACCACAGGACTCTTTGCTTTGTGCTTATTGGCGGAAAACTCCCATATCAACCACAAGAAATCAAAGCCCTCCAAACCACGAAGGTAGTCAGGATTTCTATATTCAGGTTCAAAGATAATGCACCCCTCTAAGTCCGCCACCAAACCTGCCTGTTTAGGAATTCCAAACTTACTACCAAATGGCGAGTGAAAATAAGCTATCGGTTTTATTTCCATATTATATGATTCAATTTTTTGTATACCTTATTATATATAATATAAGCCCATCTATGTTATTCATTAAAGGACGACACCTGTCTTTAACAAAATCAAGACCTACAAGTGCAAAGTTACATTAATTTCTGAAGAATACCAAATATACGCTACTTTTATTTTGTATTATCCCTAAAAAAATGTACCTTTGCAGTCAAAACAAAAACAAGAAAAAGATGAAAATACAAAGACCTCAGTACGAGATTTGGATGCAAAATCCTGGAGAGCTCGGCATCTATCAGCAGATAGAGCGTGCCGGACGAGTTTGCTACAAGAGTGAGAACAACACCACCGAAGATTCCGCCAAGCCTTTCGTGGGACGCATGATTGAGCATGAGCACTATGCTATGTTGGAGCATGGAACAGTCTACTTGGTATGCAATCACGATGAACTCCCATTTTATCTCACCAATAAGTTTTCCCGTGTCAACACCATAGAAGGAAAAGACTTTATCACAACCAATCTTCGCGTGATGGCAGAAAACAAGACGCTCGATGACTTAAAATATCTCTGTGATTATGAAGAGGGCAAGCATGAGCTTCGCCTCACCGTACATTTCACCACCCAGATTGCCATTACTCGCGAGTACAATCGCCATCGTGCCAACTCCATGGCAGAGCAAAGTACACGTTACTGCAATTACACCAAGAATAAATTCGGCAGCGAAATCAGCATTAATCTCCCAACATGGGTAGAAGAAAAAGCAGGTTTCGATGGAAACATTGACGAAGAAGGAAAATCACAGTTTGGAGCCACCGACGAAAGCAATGAAGAAAAATTCCAGGAGTTATGTGAGGACATCGCCAATAACGAAACAGAAGACTGGACACTCCTTGACAGCTGGTTCTTTGCCAACCAAGCCGCCGAGTTTGCATACATGAAGCTAATCGAGGCAGGTTGCAAACCACAAGAAGCACGTGTCATCTTGCCTTTGGATTGCAATACCGAGTTGGTTCACACAGCCTTCATCAGTGACTGGAAACATTTCTTCGACCTCCGCGCCTTAGGCACAACTGGTGCGCCTCATCCAGACGCCAAGGTCTTGGCTCTCCCACTGATGGAAGAATTTCAGGCTAAGGGATTTCTGAAATAAGATAGGAAGTTGCAGATACAGCCAAATGAACAATCTGCACCTCTCAAGTTTCAAAAAAGAATTAAAATATGTAAAATCATCGCTATAGATAGCAAATTTTCCATTTTTCGAACAAACGATATTGAATATTTGCGTATCTTTGCGATGTGTTTTTCATAGTATTAGATTTAAGGTTATCAAGGTTGGGG
>SAMEA104315437__coassemble_186_pt1 | contig 56683 bp, 42 predicted proteins | sample SAMEA104315437__metabat2_high_PE_043 | metagenome-assembled genome bin SAMEA104315437 (sample SAMEA104315437) | gut metagenome | biome: Monkey gut; feature: monkey-associated habitat; material: faeces | place: China | collected 2013 | reverse complement strand
GAACGAAAATATTGGGAATTTATTACAGAAACACTTTCAACCGTACAGGTCGAAAAGTTTCGCCGCTCCATCGTAAAATGGTTAGACCTCATAGATGCCTCCTTCTTAGCTGACAACATGAAAAAGGAATATAAAAAACTGATATTAAACAGGGTGCTCGCTCTGAGATAAAAAGAAAAAGCTCGGACTTTCGCAAATTAGCAAATAGGCACACCGTGAAAGAATTTCACAGAACAAATAAATCGCTTATAATTTGGCTACCAAGTAGAATTTTCGTATCTTTGCACCCTAACAAACAACAAAAAATATGCACAACCCACTACATATTGCCATTATTGGAGGAGGAGCGGCTGGATTCTTCGCTGCCATCGCTGCCAAGCGAAACAATCCTCTTGCCGACATCACTATCTACGAGAAGAACCAGAAGGTGCTTGCCAAGGTGGAAATCACTGGTGGAGGAAGATGTAACCTCACCAATTCCTTTGAGGAGATTTCCGACCTCAAACAGGCATACCCTCGTGGTCATAAACTCATGAAGCGACTCTTCAAACGATTCGATCACCAACATGCCTTCGAATGGTTTGAGGAGAACGGTGTGCCATTGGTTACCCAAGAAGACCAATGCGTGTTTCCACAATCACAAGACTCACATAGCATTATCGACTGCTTGGTGAATACGGCGAAATCGCTCGGCATCAAAATCATGACAGGGCATCAACTTGTGAGCATTACACAGCAAGAGAAAGAAACGCTCTTGCTCCACTTCAAGGTAACAAAGCGAAGCCTGCACCAAGCGAAGCAAAAGCATCACTTAGAACATGACTTAGAAGAGAAGCAACTCATCTTCGACCGTGTGGCGATAACAACAGGTGGACATCCTCGTATCGAAAACTTCCAGCATCTCGCAGACTTAGGTCATGCGATAGAACAGCCTATCCCTTCCCTCTTCACTTTCAATATCGCCGACAAGGCTTTCAAGGACTTGATGGGGACGGTGGTAGAGCCAGTTATAACCTCTATGCCTGGCACCAAGTTCAAGGCACAAGGTCCGTTGCTTATCACCCATTGGGGCATGAGCGGTCCTGCCGTATTGAAGCTTTCCTCCCATGCCGCCCACTATCTGCATGAGAACAATTATCAGGTAAAGATTTCCGTGAATTGGGTGAATGAAAGCAATCGCTCATTGGTGGAAGAAAACATCCGTGGCATCATCGCTGCCAATCCACAAAAGCAGCTCTCTAATATCCGCCCTTACAATCTCCCTTCTCGCCTTTGGCTCTACCTCATCCTGAAGATGGGATATGCGCCAGAGAAGAAATGGAGTGAAATGGGAAAGAAAGGCTATAATCTCCTGATAGAGACCCTGACCAACGACCTATACCAAGTAAACGGCAAGGGTGCACATAAGGAAGAGTTTGTGACCTGCGGAGGTATCAGCCTCAGCAATATCGACCTCCACACCTTGGAAAGCAAGGTATGTCCCCACCTTTTCTTCGCCGGAGAAGTATTGGACATCGATGCCATCACAGGCGGTTTCAATCTGCAAGCTGCCTGGACCACGGGGTATGTGGTGGGGCAACACATTACAACATGAATACAATTTACCTTTATTAACACCTTGTCGTGCAGTCATCAAGCATAGTCGTATCTATATCAAGATGACACATTACGACAATTTTATGGAACCAAAGATAATTACATTAGTAGAAAAAGCGAAAGAAGGCGATACTGATGCCTTTAGCATGTTGTATCAGATTTTCTATCCCAAGATGAAGGGAATATGCATCAAGATATTGCAAGAGGACAAGGCCGTTGTTGACGACCTTGTCCAAGATGCTTTTATACTTGCTTTGACTTCCATTAAGAATTTGAAGAACAGCAAAAGATTTAGCCAGTGGCTTACAAGCATCACTACAAATCTTGCTCTCAAATATCGAGAGAAAAACAATAAGACCCGATACATTTCCTTAGATACATTGGGCGAAAAAGCAACCGAAGACAATGAGGCTGAGACCTTACCAAAATCGACTATAACATACGACCGTCTGATGTCTGCCATTGAAGAATTGCCAGAAGGATATAAGAAAATCTTCAAAATGTATGTCTTGGATGGCATGTCGCATCAAGAGATAGCCGCCATTCTAAACATAGCCCCACATACTTCCTCTTCACAATTGGCAAGGGCGAAGACTCTGCTGAGAAGTCTATTGGACATCAAGACTTTAGCGGTAATCATCTTAGCTTTAATTGGAATCCCTGTCTATAAAAATCTTTTGAATAAAGAGACAACTTTACCACAGGAAAAGATGCCTCTTGCAAGCAATGGAAAGAAGAGAAACAAACAAGAAAGCAAAAATATCCAGCATCATCAAAAGAATGATATTCTTGATAGCTTGAAGCCACAACAATTTCCAAGGACAATGGCAAGAAGCGTGGATATTACAGTTAGCCATAGCACTAACATCCATCCTGACACTGCGCAAACTACCATCACTTTTGTCTCTGATTCTGTTGAAAATGAAAGAAACATTACAAAAATAAGCGAAAAGTATATCGCAAAGAACGATAATGATACAATTTTCATCACAGACAGCATCACTGAGTCTAAGAATGATTGGCATAACTATATCGCAGACAGCAGTTATCCGAAGAAAAAAGGCAAATGGAATATCATGGCACTCGGTTCGTTGGGTACAACCATTATGGAAAATACCTATAAGATGATAACTGGAGTAGATAATTCTATAGGAAGTGGTCTTCCTTCGGGACCAGATGGACCAGATCAGCCTACAGGACCTACCGGACCAAAAGATTTTACGACTTGGGAAGACTATGCAAAGTTCTTGCATAGTGTCGTTCCGAAGAATCCTACTCAGGAGAATGTCGCCATGGAAGAAATTGCAGAACATAATCAGGGGGATATCGTCGAAGCAGAACATCACGACAAACCTATCACGTTTGGTATTGCCATCAACAAGCGTATCGGAGGAAAGTTTAGCCTTGAAACAGGATTAAAGTACTCTTTCTTGAAATCGGATTTCCGCTTGGGTACAGGCAATTATCATGTTGACAAGAAACAGAAACTGCATTATTTGGGCATTCCACTGAAACTGTCATATCAGTTCCTCGGATATAAGAATCTATCTGCATACAGTTCAGCAGGAATAACTCTCCATGTCCCTATATTTGGCAAGACAACGGCTAATTATATAACAGATGGAGTTTCTGCATACACGGATAGTTGGAAAGTAACAGCACCTATACAGTGGACAACAAACACAAGTTTGGGCTTCCAATACCAGTTGGTACCTAATGTAAACCTATTTGTTGAGCCAACATTGAATTGGTATATCCCAACAGGAAGCAATGTAAAAAATGCTTGGACAGAACGTCCATTTACTTTTAGCGTACCTTTGGGCATTCGGTTTACATGGTAATTTTTGTATGATTTACGTGCAGTCTTTTGGCATGACCCATATCTATATTGATATAAAATGGTCAAAATACACAAAAGATAGAAATCATGCAGAAACGTCATACTGACAGAAAAATGTACTTCCATGATTTGGAGGTAACATCTCAAGAATATTACATCGACTATGTTTCGGCTTACACAAAGCTAACTCCAGGAAGTCGCATTTTGGAAGTTGGTTGTGGCGAAGGAGGCAACCTTGCTCCCTTCGCCAAATTGGGATGTAGGGTTACAGGAATAGACATCGCCGAATGCAGAATCAAGGAAGCCTATCAGTTTTTTGCCGATATCAGCAATAATGCCCAGTTTATTTGCTGTGACTTCACAAGATTTCCTATACCAGAGCAAGAGGAGGACAAATATGATGTCATCCTCTTGCATGATGTAATAGAACATATACCTTTAGAAGTAAAAGTGGACTTCCTCAAGCATATCAAGAAGTTTCTGAAGAAGCAAGGTATTTTATTTGTTGGCTTCCCTGCCTGGCAAATGCCATTCGGAGGTCATCAGCAGATTTGTAAGAGCAAGTTATGTTCGCATTTGCCCTTCATCCATCTGTTGCCTAACCTGTTGTATCGCTTCTTACTGAAAGGATGCCATGAAGGAAGCGGTACTATTAGAGAACTCATGAGTATCAAGAAATGCCAAACAAGCATTGAGTTTTTTGAGTCGCTTACCCAAGGATGTGGATTTGGTACAGTCAATAAGACTTTTTGGTTGATTAATCCTCATTATAAGCAGAAGTTCAACCTGACTCCTCGCATACTTCCACACTGGATTTGGAATTTGAGGTATATCAGAAATTTCTTCACCACATCATGCTGGTATATTCTAAGAAATCACTAAATAGGTACAAAAATAGGTGAAGCCTTATCATATCAAAGACTTCACCTATTTATATTTACAACAAGAAAATTCTACCCTACAACAAGAATGTTTCAAAATTATCTCTTGTCACTACCTTAAAATCCACATCAGGATAAGAGCGAGAGAACAATAATGGCATGGCAGCCTTTCGATTCGGATTCCATTTAAACTCTACCGCCGATAGCTGTCCATCCATCTCCTCTATATAATCTATCTCCTGCTTCAACTTTGAACGCCAGAAATAACTCTTGGCGTATGACTTTTCATATCGCAACTTCTTCAAACGCTCCGCCACCAATATGCCTTTATACCTGGTATCACAAGGGATACAAGAAATATGATAACAACAAGGAGGATTCTTTTTACTGAAAGGGTTCTCCTTTTAACTTTTTATGATTAAGGAGATTTGGTGATAAGAAAAAATAGATGTAACTTTGCACCATAATAATACAAAAACTACAGTAGAACAATGAAGATTTTATTGATAAACTATAACTATAGAAAATGAACAAATGATGGAAGAAACAAGAATAGACCTCAGCGCATCTTTTCCCCTCAGCAGAATGATCCTGCTGAGGGGAAAAGATGCGCTGAGCTTTGCTTCAAGATCAGTCAGACTATGCCTTATACTGATGAATACAATGCCTTGGTAAAGGAACTGTTCTGTGGCAATATTGGCGAAGGAAGCCGAGTGATGCCTGGCATCAACGTGGTAAGAGGCAATCGTGTGAAGATTGGCAAAGGTGTTGTCATCATGTATAACTGCCTGATGATGGCGGCTGGCACCATCACCATCCCAGCCAAAGTTATCAAACGTATTGTTTGACAAACATCAGAAAAATAACAAAATTATGGCTATTATTAAGACTGTAGAAGGTAAGACTCCTCATTGGTATGAACGCCACCGTACTCGATAAGGCTGACATCGGAGAAGGAGCCATTATCGCCGTTGGCGCAGTAGTCACTCATGGTACCAAGGTTCCTGCCCATGAGATTTGGGCGGGCATTCCAGCCAAGAAGGTGAAAGACTGCGCCCCAGGACAGGCAGAATGGTAGTCCAAAGAAATTAATTGACTCTGTTAAAAAAACATATTATTCGCATTATTTCCAACTATACTTTAAAATATTTTTGTATTTTTGCAAGGTATAGTTAGAAATAATGTAGGATTATGGATAAGAACATCATCAAAAATATCATCATTGATAAGCAAGAAAGCATTCCTCGCTATCAGCTTACCCACCGTGACATCCCATTCGGCGGCAAGACCAATTATGTATTGGTCGGACTGCGAAGAGCTGGGAAATCATACCTTCTTTACCAAGACATCCAGACACTCATTGCCCAAAAGCAAGCCACAGCAGCAGACATCCTGTACATCAACTTCGAGGATGAGCGACTGTCAGGCATCAAGGCTGAAGAACTTGGCATCATCCTTGATTCCTATGCCGAACTTTATCCCGAAAAGAAGCCATTCGTCTATCTGGATGAAATCCAAAACATCGAAGGTTGGGAAAAGTTTGCCAGACGCTTGGCTGATTCCCAATATCGAGTCATGATAACGGGCAGTAATGCTAAGATGCTGGGCAAGGAGATCGCTACGACACTCGGAGGAAGATACATTCCAAGGGAAATATTCCCTTTCTCCTTCGAGGAATATCTCAGCTATCATCAAGTGGAATTAGAGCGCAACTGGGAATTTAGCCAAAAGAAGAAAGCGCAAATCTCCAAGCTGTTTGATGCGTATTTCTACGAAGGTGGCATAGCCGAATCTTTCGAGCAGCCCGACAAGCGAGAGTACTTGAACGCACTTTACCAAAAGATACTCATCGGTGACATCGTGGAAAGAAACAGCATCAGGAGTCCAAGGGTATTTAGGTTCATCGCCAAAAAACTGGCTGATAGTGTGATGCAACCCACTTCGCTCAATAGGCTCCAGCACATGGTGAAATCTACGGGCGACACCATCAGTCTTCCTGCCTTGAAGGATTATCTGGAGTATATGCAGGAGGCATACCTCTTCTTTCCTATCCCCAATCTTGCCTCTCCCATGACAGAGCAAGCCACCATTCAGAAGAGATATGTAGCCGACAATGGCATCCTCAACCTCTTCCTGTTCCAAGGTGAGACAAAACTGCTTGAGAACATTATCGCCATAGAGTTGAATCGCCGATACAGGAACACTTTCGAGGAAACCTTCCTCTACTATTACAATAGAAACTGTGAGATAGACTTTTGCATTCCTTCCGAGAGAATAGCGATACAAGTATCTTACAATCTGAACGATGATGCTACATTCGAGCGAGAAGTTGGAGGAATAAAGAAGTTCTTGAAGGCTTTCCCTGATTATCAAGGATATATCATCACAAGGGACGAGGAGAAAGAAATTACGATAAACGACAAGACCATCCAGGTGATTCCTGTTTGGAAATGGTTACTCAAAAAATAAGAAGAACGATAATGACTTTGGTGACTGCAAGAATTTGCATATCACATTAAAATGCAATGTCTAAAAAAAAAAATAATACAACTATGAATATCAACCATATAGGCTTATATGTCGCTAATCTTGAAGCAACAAAAACTTTCTTCGAGGAATACTTTGGGGCAAAGGCTGGGACAATGTATCACAACAGCAAGACCCACTTCTCCTCCTATATGCTCTCCTTCGATAATGGAGCAAGATTAGAAATCATGACACGCCCAGAGCTTGTGGAAGTATCCAAGGAGCGAATGCGCATGGGTTTTATCCACCTCTCATTGAGTGTAGGAAGCAAGGAAAACGTAGATGCACTTGCTAAAAGGTTGGCATCAGACGGTTATGAGATAGCAGATGGACCTCGCACCACTGGCGATGGTTTCTACGAGTGCTGCGTGGTGGGTGTAGAAGGCAATCTCATAGAGATAACGGTATAACAACATCACAAAAGAAGAAAGAAATCAAAAAACTTGCATCATGAAAGATTTTGCTGCTATTGATTTTGAAACGGCGAATAAGGAGCGAACCAGCGTTTGTTCCGTGGGTATCGTAATCGTAAGAGACGGCGAGATAGTGGACAGCTACTACTCCCTCATCAAGCCAGAGCCTGAGTATTACTCCTATTGGAATACGCAGGTACATGGTCTGACTTTGGAAGATACCTTGAATGCCAGGGTCTTTCCGGAAGTGTGGGCAGAGATTGCACCTAAGATAGAGGGGCTGCCACTGGTGGCTCATAACTCACCATTTGATGAAAGCTGCTTAAAGGCTGTGTTTAGGACCTACCAAATGGAATATCCCGATTATCAGTTCTTCTGCACCTGCAGGGCTTCGAGGAAGAAACTCGGTTCTCTCCTCCCCAACCACCAGCTACAAACGGTAGCAGCCTACTGCGGCTATGACCTTACCCTGCACCATAACGCCTTGGCAGATGCCGAGGCATGTGCATGGATAGCAAGAAAATTACTATAAGAATTATGACTATTAAGATGAGAGAACAGCGAAAGCCTATAACCCTGCGTATGAAGCCAAATACCTATTATATACGGTGTGGTGGATCGTGCAACTATGCCAGCAAACGACGAGAAAGCGCAGGGGCATATATCATGGAGAAAGATGGCAAACAAGTGGAGACTTCAGAACTTTGACGTTGCACCCACGGAAAAGACTGCAAATGCGGACTTGATACTGGAATGTATCAATGCCAAGCAAAGACACCATGAGGTGAAGGTCAAAATTGTGAGTTACCATAAATATCCACAACTACCAGAAACACATAAGATGGCACATGAGGCGATGAAAACACTTCACCTATCACAACATTTTTTATGAAAACACTATAATAATTGAGTCCATTTCATTAATTCTATTCCCGAAAAACGACACTAATGACATTTTCCGGGAATAACATTTGGAGAATTCCAAGAAAATCCGTATCTTTGCATTCCCGAAAAGTGACACTAATGACAATTTTTGGGAATGAATATGATTATAAAGCGAGATTATTACTTACAACAGCTCATTGCAAGCAAAGCCAACAATCTCATCAAGATTGTGACAGGGATAAGAAGAAGTGGCAAGTCATTTCTTCTGTTTAATCTGTTTCATCAGCATCTGCTTGAAAGTGGAATATCCCATGACCACATCATAGAGATAGCATTGGATGACCGCATGAACATAGAAATGCGTAATCCAGATGTTATCCTCAAGTACATTCATGCCCACATCACAGATGAAAAACAATATTACATCATCTTGGACGAGGTGCAGATGATTGAAGATTTTACAGATGTACTAAACAGTTTACTGCATATTCATAACGCAGATGTATATGTAACAGGAAGCAATTCCAAGTTCCTCTCCAAGGACGTAGTGACTGAGTTTCGTGGAAGAGGAGATGGAATCCACCTGTACCCATTGTCTTTTGCTGAATTGTACAAAGCAATAGGCGGAGACAAAAACAAACTGTGGAAAGAATATTATACGTTTGGTGGATTGCCTGGCATATTGGAACTTGAAGGTGACCAGAAGAAGACTTCCTATCTCCAATCTCTGCACGAAACAGTCTATCTGAAAGATATCATTGAAAGGAACCATTTGAAAAACAGTGAGGAATTTATGGAACTCATGCGAGTTATGGCATCCTGCATCGGTTCTCCATGTAATCCAAGCAAGATAGAGAACACCTTCAAAAGCGTGAAAAATGAATCGCTTGACAGAAAGACCATCTCCAAGTATCTAACTTATATGGAAGATGCTTTCATGATTGAGAAATCAATGCGCTATGACATCAAGGGAAGAAAGTACATCGGAACCCTGTCCAAATACTATTTTCAAGACATAGGCTTGCGCAATGCCCTGCTCAACTTTCGACAAACGGAGGAAAATCATATCATGGAGAATGTTATCTACAATGAATTACGATCAAGGGGATTCTGCGTGGACGTGGGTATGGTGGAAGTAAGGACATCTTCGCAACGAAAGCAATTGGAGGTGGATTTCGTGGCAAATATGGCAGACCGTCGATACTATATCCAGTCTGCGTTCGCCATGCCAGATGATGCAAAAAGAGAACAAGAGAGCGCATCACTAAAGAGAATAGATGACTCGTTTAAGAAAATCATCATTGTACGTGATGACATTAGACCCTATCATGATAACAACGGATTCTATTTGGTGGGATTAATGGACTTCTTGTTAGAGCCAAACTTGATGGAACAAATATAATGTTCTCAACTACTCTCCCGAGGCATACATCAAGCAAATGCCTAAGCGATGAGACTGATAAAAACATCACACAATAAGTAATACATTATGCAAATACTCTTAGCTTCAGCAAAAATCATGAATCCCTCATCATCGGTGGAAGTGCCCTTAATGAGCGAACCAACATATAAGGAACTGGCAAACAAGTTTGCCTTGGAACTATCCTCATGGGACATCAAGCACTTGATGAAGGAACTCAAATGTAGCCAAGCCATAGCGCTGGAGAATCTACAGAGATACCAGAGCTTTTGGAATGAAAGCGAACAGATGCCAGCTTGCCTCGCTTACTACGGACAAGCCTACAAGTATCTGAAGGCAGAGACTTTCTCCAAAGAAGATTTTGTCTTTGCCCAAGAACATCTCTTTATCACCTCCTTCCTTTATGGGATGCTTAGACCACTGGATAGAATACATCCCTACCGCATGGAAGGAAAGGTAAAACTGGAAGCAGCCAAAGGCGAGAACCTCTTCTCCTTTTGGAAACCGCTACTTACCAAAAAGCTCATAGCAGCGGTAAAGGCTGATGACGGCATGCTCATTCATCTTGCCACCGAGGAATTCGAGCATCTCTTCGATTGGAAACGAGTGAAGGAGGAAGTGAAAGTCATCCAGCCACTCTTCTATGTTGATAAGGGCAACACCATCAAGGTAGTCTCCGTCCATGCCAAGAGCTGCCGAGGAGCCATGACGAGATATATCATCCAGAACCGTCTCTCCCATCCTGCCAACTTACTGGATTTTGAGATGGACGGATTCAAGTATGACCCAAATTATGGTGACGAACTTCATCCCCACTTCATAAAAAGATAATTTATCAACCCCATAAAATATTAAAACTATGGAAATAGGACAGAAATTACCAGAAGTTCTTGGCATTGACCAAGACGGAAAAGAATGGACACTTGCCGAACTCAGTGGCAAGAAGGTGGTACTCTACATTTATCCTCGCGACTCCACACCTGGATGCACCAACGAGGCTTGCAACTTGCGTGACAACTATGAGCGTTTCCTCTCTTTGGGATACGTGGTTATCGGCGTGAGCACCCAGGATGCCAAGAGCCACAAGAAGTTTATCGAGAAGTACAACCTCCCTTTCCCTCTCATCTGCGATACCGAGAAGAAACTCGTAGAGAAACTGGGCGTATATGGTGAGAAGAAGATGTATGGCAAGGTGACCATGGGCGTATTCCGCACCACCTTCATTGCCGACGAGACAGGCACCATCACCCGCATCATGGGACCAAAAGAAATCAAGGTAAAGGAGCATGCAGCTCAAATCTTGGGATAAGACTTTTTTAGCATACCTGCAGCCCCTACCAATAGCTTTGGGGCTGCTAAACAATCATGCTTCTGTACTTAAGGTTTCAGGCAACCTATCGGTACTACTGCAACACCATCTTCTCGCATATATGCATATTCGCCAACACCAGTCAAAACCATCAAGAATGACGGGGCTTTCATCTTTTCTGTATCTATCTTAGACGCAAGCTTCTTCAATGTAGTAGCACCAGCCTCAATTAAGGTGCTACCACCAAGTTTTATCTCTATCATTCCGTACTTACCATTGCGCAAATGAACTATTGAGTCGCACTCCAAACCGTTCTTGTCACGATAATGATATACTTGACCGTCCAACACATCCGCATAGACTCGTAAGTCTCTTACAGCCATGGTCTCAAACATCAGTCCAAAAGTGTTTGGGTCATCTTGCAAATCATCAGGATCTAATCCAAGAGATGCAGCAGCTATTGAAGGGTCAGTGAAGTATCGGGTATCACTGGTACGTATAGCAGTCTTGGAACGCAGGTTAGGACTCCATGCAGGCATATCCTCAATAACGAAAATTTGCTTAAGGGCATTGATATAAGTCTGTACTGTAAACTCAGTCAATTCGCTCTCCTCATTAGCTTTGATATCTGCCAAAATGGTGCTTATTGGTACTTGTCCACCTTGGTTGCGAGCATACGAACGCATGATGCGAAAAGTTCTTTCTGGATTTCTTGATACACCATCTACACGAGAAATATCTGAACGACATACTGCCTCTACATATTCCCTTGCCTCTATCAAGGCGGCTCGCTGGCTTTTCTTCATCGAAGCCTTTGGCCATCCTCCCCTACATATAAGGTAGGCTAATTGTTCCGAGTCTATATGGCTCTCTCCATCCGCCTTCGTTCCCTGCTTGAACATTTCTCCCAAGCTGACATCACCAGTGCTTTCTCCAGACTCCCAAAGTGACATGGTGCGCATCTTTATCCATCCAAATCGTCCTGTTCCAGAATGGAAAATTTTAGAAGAATCAGCAGGAACAGCAGAACCTGTTAGCAAAAACTGTCCATCTTCATTTCTATGATCTACCTCAAAGCGAATAGCATCCCATAATTGTGGAGCGATTTGCCATTCATCTATCAGACGAGGTGTATCACCGACCAACAATCTCTTAATATTGGTAGATGCCATCATCAAGTTACGGTCCTTGTTTTCTGGATCAGCCATATACAATACGCTCTTGGCTTGCTGCTCACCTGTGGTTGTCTTTCCACAAAACTTAGGACCTTCTATCAGAACAGCACCCATAGCTTCCAGTTTATCTGCCAAAAGACTATCTATCACTCGTGCTTTATATTCTCCCATATTTTATCGATTTTTATTTCGAGCACAAAGTTAACAATAAAATACTGAACAACAGATATTTATTTAATATATTTAACAAAGAAACTAACCAGTTGGCTATTTTTTATCAAGCCATTTGGCTGTTTTTTATCAAGTCAGTTGGCTGTTTTTTATCAAGTCAGTTGGCTGTTTTTTATCAAGTCAGTTGGTTACTTCACCACAAGCGTCTCAATCTTTTTCTCCTTCAAAGCTGGAGATGTAACCGAAACAACTGCTTTGCCTGCCGACTTTTCACTTCTTACAACAATAATACCCCTACCCTTGTAGGTAGTCAATGAAGGCGAGGTCTTTGGCTCCAAATCCTTGAAGTTGGCAGAAGCTGCCGCCAGAAACTTGGCCTTTCCAGAGACAGAGACATTGACTGGCAAAGTAGCATCAGGCACCAAGTTGCCATTCTTGTCAACCACTTCCAATGTGATATAGACGAGGTCTTCTCCATTGGCACTCATCTGCTTGCGGTCTGAGGTAAGACGCACCGCAGCAGGTTCCTCACTGGTACGAAGAATACTTTCCTGCATTTCCTTTCCATCCTTATCTACAGATACAGCCTTCAATGTGCCTGGCTGATAAGGCATGGTGATGACAGCCTTATATTTAGTAGAAAGATTCACCTCTTTCTCGGCTACCAGTTTGTCATTGAGATAGAGACGAACCTTTGGTGCCTTCGTGTAAACCTCCACATCTATATTCTTACCTTCCCATCCTTTCCAGTTCCAAGACTCCCAGGTAGGCCATACAGACCACAAGGTCTCCGTTACATGTCCATGATAGTAGTTATCAGGCTCACGTACGGCAAGATATACCTCTGGATATCCCTCCTTGCCATTCCAAAGCATATCCCGATAATGAGAGATTGGCTTTCTCCAACCCGTCAGATCCACATCGCCACAATAAGCTCCATGATAAGGGAAATGATTAGCTTGGAAGTGTTCCTTTCTCGATTCACCCTCGTAATGGAATTGTCCGATGGCAGATTCTCCTAAATAATCAAGACCTGTCCATACGATGTCTCCTATGATATAAGGACGCTCTGCGGTATGCTTCCAGTTTTTGAAGGCATCACGAGGATAGCTTTCCGTTTGCCACATCACTCGTTCAGGGCAACGCTGATGGTCGCTTTCCGCCTTGTGCATCATATAGTTGTAGCCTACGATGTCAAGCACGGCAGCATGTGGGTCAAATATCTCCCAGTCCTTGTCCCAAGAGCAAAGAGCTTCCGTGACAGGACGAGTCGTATCAAGAGTGGTAATCACATTCTTAAACTTCTGTGCCGTCTGAATCACTCGGATATCCTTTCGCTCGATTACCTCATTGCCAATACTATATGAAATGATGCTTGGATGATTACGGTCGCGCAATACCATGGCGGCAATATCCTCCTGATAACAAGAATCTATCACCATGTGATAATCATACTTGCTCTTCTCTGCATACCAACCATCAAAAGATTCGTCGATGACCATCATTCCCAAGCTGTCACAAGCATCGAGCATGGCTTTGGTCTGAGGGTTATGCGAAGTACGGATGAGATTGAAGCCAGCCTCCTTCATCAACTTGACCTTTCGGATTTCTGCGGCATCAAACGCCATAGCACCGATTACTCCATTGTCATGATGCACACAGGCACCATTGATAAGCGTAGGCTGACCATTGAGCAAAAAGCCTCTTTTGGCATCATAACTGAAGGAACGAACACCATGCCTTACGGTGAGTTCTCCTACCTTGATAGGATAGAGCTTAGGCTGCTGAGGAGACCATAACACCACGTTTTTGAGCATTCTCGTCTCATCGAGCTGATTGGCGTAAGTAATGTGAATGGCAGCAGAGTCGGCATGCGTTCCATCTGCTGACATTCCATATATCTTCTCCGTGCGCACAAAAAGCTTCTCTGGGTCATCCATCTTATTTTCGTTGTATTTCTCCAACCACACATGGCGATAGATGCCCGAACCGCTATACCATCTACAGTTAGGTTGCTGCGAGTTATCCACTCTCACAGCCACGGTGTTCACTCCCTTCTTGACGTAAGGAGAGATATTGAGCTTGAAAGGGGTATAGCCGTAGAAATGGGTACCCACCAAAGTACCATTGACATAGACTTTAGAATTTTGGTAAACTCCTTCGAAGTGGAGCCAAAGTGTCTCCCCCTTTCCCGTCTTGAGATCTGTTTCCTTGAAGTTTTTGCGATACCAGCCAATGCCAGCAGGATAGTAACCACCTCCATTTCCTGTAGGCGCATCAGCCTTCGGGGCATGATAGATGTCCCAGTCATGTGGCAAATCTATGCGCTGCCATTTGGAGTCATCAAACTTGGCAAGTTGTGCTTTAGCCACATCTTTCTCCATAAATCTCCAGCCAAAGTCGAAGTTCAGGGCCTTACTTTGTCCCCAGCAAGTGGAAGACAAGCCCAAGCACAAACTTAGCAGTAAAGTCATTCTTTTCATATATATATGTTGTTTTTGGTTTATTCATTGTTAGTTGTTCTCGTATCAACATCACGTTTTGATGAGTATTCCAAGGAGCATTTCTCACGTTTTGATGAGTTAAAACCATGCTAATTCTCACGTTTTGATGATTTATACTGGTACAAAGGTACATTTTTCTATGATATTATGCAAATCATTAGTGTGTTTATCTTAACTATTTAGTTTTTTTATCGTAAAAGAGAATACAAATAGTCTCCGTAAAAGTGTCACATGTGACATTTCTGCGGAGACCTATAAAATTGAAATCTATCTTTATAAAGGCGTATCGCTTACCCTTATTTACTTGTACAAGTTAGCTGCCACTGCATCCACGCCCTCTGCACCAGGAAGGTTAGGATAAGCATTCTTCAATGCCTGTGCAAAGCTGGCTGCATCCTTGTTATCTGCGAGCAACTGCTCCATCTTGGTGAGATAAGCGATGCGGAAATCCAAATCCTCAGGAGTAGCCACGCCACCATGAGAACCCAAATAATACTTGGCACCGAGAGCCTTGGCTGCCTTCACTCCTTCCAAAGCCTGAGCCACCGCATCACGGTTGGCAAGCTGGAGGGCATTCATGTGAGCCTTGGCTGGAGCCCAGTGCATCAAGCAGAAGTCCTTACCTATTAATATAGTAGCGGCAGGGAAATCATTCTTTGGTCCATTGTTGAAGAGATAGCTCACCCCATTGATTTTCTCTGTGCTACCAAACTTCACATCATTAGGATTGTACACGTGCATGGTAAATCCCTTGCCTTCGTAAGACTTAAACTCACCCTGAGCTGAAACCGTGAGGGCTGTCATAGCAGCCACTGCCAACATCATAATCTTTTTCTTCATAACCTTAATCTTATTTTTACCTGTTATACTTTCATTTTTCTGGGTGCAAATTTATGAAGAAAAAACGATTCATACAAGAAGGCACTATCGCGTAAGATACTTACCGAGAGGTAACTAATATTGATTATCAAAGGATTAGAAAAAGTAAGTTTATGATTCTTTAGTATTTGAAAACGGATATCATCCTCCCTTCACTTTTCGGGAAACTGTATCTGATTATCAACAACTTGCAGTGAAGGGAGAAGAAAGCAATGATGATGAAGTAAGAAGCCTATTATAACGAAGTAAGAAGCCTACTATAACGAAGTAAGAAGCCTATTATTATGATAACATGACAATTATCATACAATCACACGACAGTTGCCATGCGTTCACATGACAATTATCATTTAATCACATGGCAGTTGTCAAAGTATAAATAAACCTAATATTTCACATCAAAAGATACAAGTTATTACATTATTATATATATTTGCAACGTCTTTGATAAGATAAAATACACATCTTTGATGAGGCATAGAGTAACAACAAACAACAACGAACAATCAAACAACTAAAGATATGGAACTGAAATACGACATTTATACACTCAACAATGCCCAAGGCAGTGGTGAAAATCGCCAATACGTTCGCATCGTACAACACGAGCCTATGACCCAGAAACAACTGCAAGAGAAAATCCAAGACCGTTGCTCACTCACCAAGGGAGATGTGGCTGCGGTACTGTCAGAGTTGCATGACCTTTGCGTGGAAGAATTCTCGATGGGACATCGCTTTTACATCCCAGAGATAGGTTACTTCTCAATGTCAGCAAGTCTTGAGATGCCAGAGGACAATCCAGACAAGAAGATTACAGGCAAGGAAGTACGCATCACCGGCATCAACTTCCGTCCAGAGGCAAAACTGATGGAGGAGGTACAGCGCAACGTCCATTTCGTTCGCTCTCGCTATTCCAACCAATCTCCGAAATACTCTGAGGAAAAGATGTTGGAGAAAATCAAGGAGTATCTCCAAGAAAACCGATACATCACCACTCGCATCATGCGCATCCTCTTCGGTTTGACTCCTTACATGGCGCAGAAGTGGCTCACCCATTTCTGCGAGAAAGGCATCATGGTGAAGGAAGGGACCCAGCATGCACCCATCTATTTTTTAAAGTGACAACCACTCCGTCCCTTCACTGCAACTTACTGATAGACAGACGAAGATAGGAAAAAGTGAAAGGAAATGGATTTCAATTATTAAATTTAATCATCATCATTATGACCAAGGAAGAGCTGATAGACAGAATCAACGACATCGAATGGGAAGACTTCGAGGCTAAGGAAGCCAAAAGCGAACTTCCCAAGAATATATGGGAAACCGTAAGTGCATTCGCCAACACTTCTGGCGGATGGATAGTGCTTGGAGTGAAGCAAAACGGAAAGAAGTTTGAAATCTCTGGAGTTGACAATGCAGAGAAGTTGGAGCAAGACTTCTTAGGTACCTTGCGCTCCCAAAAGTTCAATGAGCCAGTCGATGCCAAGAGCATGCTCTATCACATAGATGGGCATAAGGTTTTGGCATTTCACATCGCCTCATCCCCCCACAAGCCTATCTACTATAACAATCCACAGAATACATACATTCGATTTGGCAGTGGAGACCAGCGAGCAACCAATGGTGAGATAACGGCAATGTTCCATAACCAATCATTTGGCATCAAGTCTGAGCAAATACTCTTAGACTCAGACCTTTCCATGCTCAATGAGGATACCATTCGTGACTATCGCAACTACTTCAAGCTATACAGTCCTCGTCCTAATCTGATAGGCAATGACATTGCCGACTTCTGTAAGCGCATCGGCATCGCTGATAATGAGGGGCATCTGAACTATGGCGGTTTAATGTGCTTTGGCAAAGAAGAATGGGTTCGCCGTTATGTACCGACGTTTTGGATGGATTTGGTGGAGATTCCTGGCAGAAGCGTGAGAGAGGCACGAACTCGCTATACCTATCGCATCCCAGAGCAAGAGAACCTTTGGGAGTATTTTCAGATTATGATCAGACGATTGCGCCTCATCGTGGATACGCCGTTCATGATGAACGATGAGGGATTCAACGTAGAAGACCGCTCGCAATTCAAGATTCTGAGAGAGGCATTGGTGAATATGCTCTCCCACTTCGACCCATTCAGCACCATTCACTCCTGCATTCATATCTATACCGACAGAGTCGAGTTCTTCAATGCTGGTGGCTATCCTGTGCCTATATCCCAACTGGGCAACCACCTTTATTCCAACCCTCGCAATCCTATCATTGCGAAGATATTCAGACTGGTAAATCTATCAGAGACTATCGGTTATGGTTTCGATATGATGAACGAATGGAAAGAAATCACGGGAAATGACGTGACTTTCGAGAGTGATATTTGCACCAGCACTGTCACTTTTTGGCTGGATAGTAACAGAGCCAGTGACAGAGCCAGTGACAGAGCCAGTGACAGAGCCAGTGACAGAGCTAGTGACAGAGCTGAAGGTGACAATACGTATACTGATGCAACAGACAAAGTAGTATCCATTCTTAAGTTCTGTAAAGAACCAAAATACAGAAAGGAAATATATAATTTAATTGGTGTAACTTATCACTTCAAGAACTTCAAGGCATTCATCGAGCCTCTGCTCCAGCATGATTATCTGGAACTTACGGTACCAGATAAGCCGACAAGTCCTAAGCAGCAGTACAGAACAACCAAAAAGGGTTTGTTGTTCTTGGAGACGGTATAAACAACACAACTCTGTCGCTTTGTTTTGATACAGAACGACAGAGTCGACGACAGAGTCAGATATAAAAAGCTCTGTTACTTTTCATGAAATTGTAACAGAGCTAGTAACAGAGCTATAGTAACTATGTTAGTAACCATGTCGGTAACTATGTCAAAGAAAAGAATAAAAATATGAGCAACTTAACATTATCAATAACAACCATCGGTGATTTACTTCTTCGTCAGAAGATAACGAATGGTGACAAGCCCATAAAAGATGTTAGCCTTAACATCCCTATATATCAGCGACCATATAAATGGACAGCACGCAATGCCATCCAATTGCTTGACGACATCATCGAGGCGATGAATAGCAACAAAGAAAAGTATAGAGTAGGAACTCTCATCTTGCACCAGCAAGAAGGAGGGCGTTACGACATTGTAGATGGCCAACAACGTACCATAACATTCTCCCTGTTGTTAACAGCATTAGGCGAAAAGAATATCAGCTTCTTACAGCAGCCTGTTTACAATAATGAGCATAACAGTCGTAATATCCCCAACAACTTTCAGACTTTGTGTCGTCGCATAGGTAAGAAGTCAGAAGAAGAAAATGATGAGCACGAAAAGGATAGAGAAAGATTAAAAGGGTATATTGAAAACAATTGCGAACTGATTGTTGTAATTACAGAAAATGTATCAGAGGCATTCCAGTTCTTCGACTCTCAAAATGCTCGTGGCAAGGCACTCTATCCTCACGACTTATTGAAGGCATATCATCTACGAGAGATGACTGGTATCTGCGAAGAGGAAACAGAAAGAATAGTAAAAGGATGGGAGCAAGTCTCTCAAAGCAACTTGGCTAATCTTTTTGGCAACTATCTATTTCGTATCAAAGAATGGGTAAATGGCAACAGAGCAGATGTGCTCAATGAACATAACATTCAAATGTTCAAGGGCATTACTCGCTATGCAAAGACACCTTTCGCTCAATTCTTCAAGGCGGCATATTGTTATGCAGACATGGTCAATTCATCAGCTATGCCATTTGTTTCGGGTATTCGCAATATCAATGCATTCCAATTGAACACGCCTATCATAGCAGGCAAGCCATTTTTCGAGTACACAAAGCATTACTATAAAATTTTGAAAGATATTCAAGACAATAGTAAGTACGAAGGCTTTTACATCAACGACAATGAGATAGTAAAGACTCTCGATAAATATTTCAAGCGAGGTACTGGTAATGGTATAGCACGTTTGTTGTTTGACACATCAGTCTTGCTTTACGTAGATAGATTTTGCCCAGAAACTTACCCATCCAAGGAAGATTTAGCACAATTTGAGCAATTCGTAATCTATGCCTTCATTTGGGCTTATTCTCTGAGAGCACAATATAGAAATTTGGGATGGTTGTCCGCACAGAATTATATTATGGGCGAGAGCAATAAATTTGGTATCATTAATGGCTTTAACATGTACCAATTAATTGCTCGACAAGATTCCCCAGCATCACTTCTCTGTACCCTCGCCGACAATCTGTGCACTCTATCAATCGGAGACATAAATGATGGAAGAGTGCTTGAAAGCAGTAGCACCGGCAGAAAAATAGATGAAGAAGAAGACGGAATACACTGCAACTATCTATTCTTCTTCAAGGAAAATGGTTTTTATAAATAATGACAAGAATGAGAGATTTATCATATATACTGAAAGAATGTTCCATAAAAGGCATCTATTATGGCAATGGTGGCACAGCTACCACCTATAAGATTCCTATCTACCAGCGTAATTACGCTTGGGAGCGAGATGAAATTTCCGCATTAATAAAGGACATCTATGACTCCATGGTAATGAATAAGCCTGTATATTACATTGGCACGCTTGTTACATTCAAACGTGATGAGAATGTGTTTGAGGTTATAGACGGACAGCAACGTCTTACAACAATATACATTGTCCTCACAGCTATGGGCGCGAAGATTTCTAACAAACTTGCATATTCCTCACGTAAAAATTCTACGCAAACAATAACAGCTATGTCTAAGTTTGAAAAGGACAAGGAAGTACAAGCTTCCGATTTTGGCGAGGAATATGACCTTGGCATAAAAAATGGATATAACTTTGCCCAAGAAGCATTAAAGGAAATAGTAGGTGAAAATCAAGTTGATATGGACAAGTTCAAGGAATATTTCTTGAATCATGTGCATATCATACACTATCGTGTACCTAAAGATGTAGATTTAAACCATTATTTTGAGGTGATGAACTCTCGTGGTGAACAACTTGAAAAACATGAGATTGTAAAGGCAAAACTGAGTAATCAATTCAAGGACGACAATGATGCCATGGAAAGATTCTGCCAGATATGGGAAGCTTGCAGCGACATGAATTTCTATATCCAACAAAAGCTGCCTAACATGACAACAGTTTTCGGCAATGATATGAGCGATTTCAAGTTAGAGACATTTGATGATTTTCCAATTACCCCACAACATACAGACGATTCTTTGGGGATGAAATCAATAGCAGAACTACTCAATTCTCCTGTAAAAATAAAGAAAGAGAAGATTGAATACGACAACAATGATTCATTCCAGCCTATCATTGATTTCCCTAACTTTCTGTTGATTGTTCTCAAAATTACAAGAATGCAAGAAAAAGGATTTAATCTCTTAGGCTTCACTCTGGATGACAAGGAACTCATTAACGAGTTTGACAAAGTAAAGCTCACGCCGAATTTTGTCAAACAGTTCGCCTATAACCTACTGTTGGCAAAATATTATCTCGACAATTATATGGTACATCATATAAAAGGCGAAGATAGAAGCACAGAGAATCCTTGGAAGCTGCAATATTTCTATAAAAAAGGAAAATCGGTTTATAAAAAAGAATTGATAGAAAATGATACAAAGCAAGACGAGCTAGTTCATCTACTCTCTATGTTTGAAGTGGCATTTACAGCCAAGCAACGTAAGAACTATCTTTTTTATTGCTTATTGCATTTGTTTGAAGACTGGGATGAAGAGCATTATTTGGATTTTACAAGAAAATTGTCAGACAAGTACTTCTTTGATGTATATTTGGATGCAAGCAAACTCAATGAGAGAAACCAGCCAAAGCCAAACAGCTTCGATGAAACTATCATTCGAAATGGCAAACTAAATGTAGGATTAGAAGATGTCAACCGTAACTTCAATGACATCTATCCCCAAGGTTCAAGTAACATCCCTCTCTTTGTGTTCAATTATACAGACTATAGATTATGGAAGAAATATGCAGACGAGTTGCGAGGCAATAGCACCAAGAAAGGTTCATCTATCCGAGAAAGATTCTTCGCAGCCTTGGGATGTAGCGACTTCGGTCTTGATACATTTGATGATTTCTATTTCTCCAGAACTCGCAAAAGTCTTGAACATTACTATCCTCAGGCAAAAGCAGGTAAGGATGAACCTATCTGTACGGAGGAGATAAACTGCTTTGGCAATTTCGCAATGATTGGTTCTGACGCCAACAGCTCTGGTTCTGATTGGAATCCGATAGACAAGAAGAACCGCTACCTTGATTCCAAATCAAATCAAGTAAGCGTAGCTTCCTTGAAGTTCAGAATCATGCTACAGATGTGCCAAGACAATTACGATGAAGGCATCAAAAATGGCGACAAACGTGAATTTGGGTTTGAATGGAATGCTGAAGATATGCAAAAGCATCAGGAAAAGATGCTAAGCATCATCATAAAACCAACACTTTAGTTAATAGTTTCTCTATATAAAGTGCCGATACTGGTGCCAAAAGTCGATTTTTAAAGCACTTTTGGCACCACTATCGGCACTTTTTCTTGTTTTTCTGCTTATTTTTCGATATTTTATAGTATCTTTGCCCCATAATCAAAACGACAAAAGATATGCAGCATAATATAATAGGAAGAAAGCGAGAAATCAATTTGTTGGAGAATTGCATCAACTCCAACAAACCTGAATTTGTCGCCATCTATGGCAGAAGAAGAATTGGAAAGACCTATCTTGTAAAGCAACTATTGGGTAATAGCTTCAGCTTCTACATGACAGGTGTTTACCAGTGCACCAAGGCGGAAATGCTGACTTATTTTAGCGAGCAACTTTATCTGTATTCTGGCAAGAAACGAGCCAAGCCAAAAACCTGGTTTGAGGCATTTTCACAACTACGGGAATACCTCACAACGCTCATAGAACAAAAAGAGCACATTATCATCTTCATTGATGAACTTCCATGGCTCGATACCCCTAAGTCCAATTTCATCAGGGCCTTGGATCTCTTTTGGAATGGTTGGGCTTCCGAACATCCCAACCTAAAACTCATCGTATGCGGTTCTGCCACCACATGGATGACCAACAAACTATTGGGTGACAAAGGAGGCTTGCATAATCGAGTGACCCGAAAAATATATCTTGCCCCTTTCGACCTCAACGAGACTGAACTATTCTTGCAGTCGAAGGGCATTGTGTGGACTCGACACCAGATAGCGGAATGCTATATGATTATGGGAGGTACGCCATACTATCTCGACATGTTGGACAAACAATATAGTTTGCCTCAAAACATTGATACAATCTTCTTTGCAGAAGGAGCAGAATTAGCAAATGAATACGAGTTTCTGTTCCGTTCTTTATTTAAAGACTCCATTCTGTACAGGAGAATCGTAGAGCTATTAGCTAAGAAGAAAATAGGAATGAGTCGTGAGGACATCATGAAATCCTTGAAACTCACTTCTGGGGGAAAGTTGACCGAAGCATTCAATGATTTGATAAGTTGTGACTTTATCCGAAAATACAATGCTTTCGGCAACAAGAACAATGGTGCCATGTTCCAGCTCACGGATTTGTACACATTATTTTATTTACATTACGTAAAGGGAAACGAAGGTATCGACGAGCATCTGTGGAGCAACGTTATCGACTCTCCTTCTCATCGTGCATGGAGTGGTTATGCTTTCGAACAGCTGTGCCTGCATCACATACCACAAATCAAACAGAAGTTGGGTATCATGGGTGTACAAACCAATGTATATTCTTGGCAGCAAAAAGCTAATAAGGAAGCTGACGCAGAAGGTGCTCAGATTGACTTGGTATTGGACAGACGAGACCAAGTCATCAATCTCTGCGAGATGAAATATTCGCTCAAGCCGTATGACATCACACCAGCTTATCTACAAAAGCTCTTGGACAGAAGAGAGACTTTTAGAGAAGCAACCAACACCACCAAGGCTTTGCATCTAACCTTAGTCACAGCATCAGGACTGAAAAAGAATGCACAAGCAGGAATGATTCAGAGCGAAATCGTATTAGACGATTTGTTTCAAGAAAAATCATAAATATGAGTTATAGTTTTAATTGGGCAGACGCTGTCTGCCCAATCTATAGATTTCATCCAATCGATTGGACGGTTTCACCCTGTTTTTATCCAATCGATTGGACAAAATGCCACTTTTCATGCTTGAAGAAGCCTAATCTTTCTCCTCTAACCATTCTTCCAACACCTGGCAATACTCATCGTTTTGCTCGGCGAAAGGCATGTGTCTCGCTCCCACAAAAAGATGCCACTTAGAATCCTGAATGCCATCATAGAGGGTCTTTGCCACCAATGGGGTGCAGAGGTCGTTGGTGCCACTCATCACCAAACAAGGCACTTGTATCTCGCCAAGGCGGTCGGTGTAGTCATAATCTCGGAGCGTGCCTGTCGGGGTGTATTCGTTTGGTCCCCAACCATAGAGATAAGCCTCGGCACCAGCACGTTTTTTTCTGCGAAGACACTCTGGGCTATCCTCCGTTACCTCACCAGCACAATGCAAGAGCATGAAGTGCTCATTTGCCTTGGCATACGCCTCGCTCGAAAAGTCATCCTTCGCCTCAGCCTCAGCAATGGCTCGCTGGTCTTCCTCCGACATAAACTTGATCATGCGATGCTGCTCGCTCGCCCAAAGTTTGCTGCTCGAAAGGGTACTGCTGAGGATGGCTGACTTCACGCCCTTAGCCCTTTTCTCTATCAGATAGATGATGGCAAGCATACCGCCCCACGACTGTCCCAAGAGATGAAAATGGTCGATGTGGAGATAGTCGATGAGGGTACAGAGTTCGTTGAGCCAAGTCTCTGGAGTCCAGAGTTCGGGATGTCCCTCCACAAAAGAGTTGCCACAGCCCAACTGGTCGTACATAATGACGGCTCTGCCTGATTCAGCTACTCTATCCAAGAGTTCGAAATAGTTGTGGGTACTGCCTGGTCCACCATGCAAGAGGACGATTGGGTTCTTACCCTCTTCCGTTTTACCAACAATACGATAATATGTCTGATAGCCCATAAAGGGCATATATCCTTCCTTGATTTCCATAGTTTTCAAATGTCTTATAATTCTAATTTTGTCTTCAATCTTTTTTATTATATTGTTCTTGAATAGGTTCTGTTTCTATTGGCACCATGTGCTACAAGATAACCCATTTCTACAAGCTGACGTAAATAGCGCTTGGCTGTCGTCTGAGACACCCTTAATCTATCTACTATCATTTCCGAAGTGAAATCCTTTTTATCGGCCACAAAAAACAATATATCGGCCATTTTATCGGCCAAATCACGTTTTATCGACCATTTATCGACCAAATCTATCACAAAATCTTGTTTATCGACCAAATCTGAGGCTACAGACTTTATGAATTGGTTAATATCTTCTTCCAAATGGACACAATGCAATCTTGTCATGCAATCGATAAATATATTGATGTCTTCCTCTTCTCGGGTATCTACAAGTGCTTGTATATATTCAGCCTTATCTTCCTTCAACACTTTCGTTGGCAAAACATCAAATTCCATTTGCAACAGATTCATCAACAATCTGCATGTGCGTCCATTCCCATCAGCCCAAGGATGAATCGTAACCAGTTCATAGTGTGCCCAAAAGCTCAATTCATATATCGCCGCTACATCTGTAGGCACTATATTTTTGCGTCGTTTATTCAGTTCTTTGCAGAAAGCTTCTAATTTTTGTGGTACTTTCAGATAATTCATATATGATCTGCCACCAGCACCAGCCGTTACATTCAATTTTCTCAATTCCCCTTTTGCGGCACTAAAACTTCCTAAAAAAGTATTGTATTCTCCTCCTGTTCTTGCCATCACTTTAGCAGCAAGAGCGATAAGAGAATCTACGGTAATATCTTCATGTCGCTTGATCCATACCCTTCCATAATCATATGCAACTTTTAGATCAAGGTTCATATTCTGTTCAAGAATCGTTCTTTTGCTTGATGTGATGCCTTCATCAAACAGCAATTGAGCCTCGACTTCCGACACAGTACTTCCCTCTATGGCTGTAGAATGGGTAATAATGGAGTACAGATAGAACTTATCGTAGTCTATCTGTTCTGAGATTCCCAATTCTTTATGTTGCTGCAATAATTGAAGCAACTTGTCTTTATATTCCTGTTTCATGTCTTTCCTTATTATATAGTCCCTCATTTTCCTTGCGCAAGAATTCTGTCATGCGCTCCTTGGAAGGGACGTTGAGTTGATACTTTGAGATAAACACGCTCTCATCCAAATCGAGCAAGGAATATTCTGCCATTTCTTGTCCTACCGCTGAGCAAAGGAGAATGCCGATGGGCGGATTGTCATCTGGCAGCATGATGTTCTTGCGATAGTAAGCTAAATACATGTGAAGCTGGGCGGCATCGGCATAGTTCAGACGATTTGCTTTCAACTCTATGATGACATGACGTTTTAAGATTCTGTGATAGAAGACGAGGTCGGCCTTGAAATAGCGATCGTCTATCAACATCTTCTTTTGACGTTCCTCGAAACAAAAGCCCATACCAAGCTCCAATATAAAGTCTTGGAGATGCGTGATAAGAGCTGTCTCTAAGTCTGATTCCTCCACGACATCCTTCGCTTGCAAGCCCAAGAACTCGAAAGTAAATGGCGATTTGATATCAAGGGCGAGCGTATCTGTCTCTGCCTTGCCATCCACCAACTTCGCCAATGCCTCAGGCTTTTGGCTCCATCCACTTCGGATGTAATAGTTGGAATCTATCTGTCGTTGCAATTCTCTGACGCTCCATGTGCCACGAATCGCCATGGTCTCATAGAATGCACGCTCCAAAGGGTCGCTGATAGGGAGTATAGCAACTAAATGAGTAAAAGACAACTTATTAAACAGCAAGTTTGATTTTACTGTCAATGGGGCTTTTTTATCAGATACTGCAACATTTCCGAATTGGTCAGTCACTGACTGACCAATTCTATTTTGCTTAAAATCAAACATTTGCAATTGGTCAGTCACTGATTGTCCTATTTGAGTTTGCGACAACAAGAAGCCAGCAACCTCTTTATCTAAATGTGAGTATACTTGATAAAATTGACGATAGATCTTCAATGTTGTCACACTATACTTCTTTTTACCAAGTCTTTCTGAAAGGCATTTCAGTAATTTTTCACCATACTTTGCCCTATCAGCACCCTTCTGCTCATACTCCACGATATAATACCCCGTCAACCAAGCCTTGGCGGTGACGTGACGATTAATCACTAAGCGAGCATTGCTCTGCAATACGTCTTGCGTTTGCTGAATATGGGCAACAAGACCATCGAAATCATTGTTTTGCGCCATTTGGATTTCATTCTTCTTCATATCCACTGGAGTTTTGGAGAGACTTATTTCTGCACATTTATCATGTGCATATATTATAATGTGCAAAATTATAAAAAATATAGCAATAAAACAAATCTATCTCGAATATTTTCCGTACTTTTGCAAAAGAAGTTTGATTATCAAGAAATTGATGACCATCAACAAAGTGAAGTGACAACTAACAAATTATCAAGACAATGAAGAAAACGATATTATCTCTCGCCACGCTGCTCTTCTCCATGAGCATGATGGCACAAACGCAAGTAAAAACCGCCGAGGGCATCCTCGAAGGCAAAGACCTCTCTGGCATCACCATCTTCAAGGGCGTGCCTTTCGCTGCACCACCAGTGGGCAATCTCCGCTGGAAGGCTCCCCAACCTGTACAGAAATGGGAGGGAGTAAGAAAAGCTACCGAATATGGTTCTAACCCGATGCAGGAAGCTCTCTTCGGAGATATGAACTTCGGTACCAAGGTAAACAGCGAGGACTGTCTCTATCTGAACATTTGGAGTCCAGCCAAGACGATGAAGGAGCATCTGCCTGTGCTCATCTATTTCAATGGCGGCGGACTGATGGCAGGAAGTGGTAGCGAACCTCGATATGCGGGCGATGCGATGGCTCGAAAGGGCATCATCTCCATTACCGCCAACTATCGTGAAGGAATCTTCGGATTCTTTGCTCACCCTCAACTCTCCAAGGAGACATCTTATAAAGGCTCAGGCAACTACGGTTTTATGGACCAAGTGGCTGCCATCCGATGGGTGAAGGACAATATCGAAGCCTTTGGTGGCGACCCTAACCGCATCACTATCGTGGGCGAATCAGCAGGAAGTATGTCGGTCAGTGCATTGATGGCATCTCCACTCTGCCAAGGTCTCTTTGCGCAAGCCATGGGTTCGAGCGGTTCGGTGATGGGATTCAACAAGGTGCTCACCTTGAAGGAAGCGGAGCAGAAGGGCGTGGAACTCGCCAAGCAGATAGGCAAGAAGAACATCAAGGACCTGCGTGCCCTACCTGCCGAGGAACTGATGAAACTTGCTGCGATCAAATCCGTGCCTACCTATAATATAGATGGCTATTTCCTGACCGAGCAACCTACCGAGACTTTCGCCAAGGGCAATCAGACCAAGGTGCCTCTGCTCATCGGTGGCAATAATCAAGAGATGTCTCCATGGGCAATACTCGCAGGCAAGCAGCCTACGGTAGAGAATCTGAAAGCTGGAGCCAAGGCGATGTTTGGTGACAACGTGGATGAGGCATTCAGTCTTTATGGTATCAACAGCGACAAGGATGTATTGGAGCAGCCAGGCATCAATCTCGCCTCCGACCTGTTTTTGGATTACTCCACATGGAAGTGGGGCAACATGCACAAGCTCACAAGCGGTCAACCTGTATATCGCTATCGTTATTGTCATCCTCGCCCAGCCATGGCTATCAAGGGTAAAGTGGCAGGATTGGCAGGTGGCGTAGTGGATGCCAAGGATGGTCAGCCACAGATGCCACAAGATAAGGGTGCCGTTCACTCTGCCGACATCGAGTATGCCATGGGGACATTGCCTACCAACCGAGTATATGATTGGCAGCCAGAGGACTACTTAGTAAGCGACATCTTCAGTCAATATTACGTCAATTTCGTGAAGACCGGCAATCCTAACGGCTTGGGTCTCGTAGAATGGCCATCCACCAATGGCAAGGCTGTAGCCCCTGTGCTCCAGATAGATGTCAATACGACAGTGAAGGCAGATGAGCAGATGGAGAAGCGATACGACTTCATCGACAAGCTATTTTGGAAGTAAAAAACGCATAGTACAAATATTTATATGGGATAATCACATCAAAACTCGAAAAATAAAGAGTTAAAGTGTGATTATCTCATTTTTATTTTGTAATTCGCTAAAAAGACAGTATCTTTGCATTATCTTTGCAAACAATGATCCATCATATAAATTAGGAGATTCAAGTATGACAAATACAAATAGAAGGAAACTGCCAGCAGGCATTCAGTCGTTCAAGACCATCAGAGAGGAAGGTTACCTCTATGTGGATAAAAGCGACCAGGTTTGGAATTTGGTAAACAATGGCAAGAAGTATAATTACTTAAGCCGTCCTCGTCGTTTCGGCAAGTCCGTACTTGTCGATACACTTCAGTCATACCTTGAAGGCAAGAAGGAACTTTTTGATGGTTTGAAAATCATGCAGATGGAGAGTGATTGGAAGCAATATCCTGTCATTCGCCTCGATATGAGCCGTGGAGGAGCCAACGCAGACAACTTACGCTCTTATCTCGATATCCGATTTGAAGAATACGAGGACATATATAATATCACGCCAAAGGCAACAGCCAAACTTTCAGACCGTTTCCATGCTATCATCACAACTGCTTGCAAGCTGACTGGCAAGAAAGTAGCTATCCTCATAGATGAATATGACTCACCTCTCCAGCATTCTTGGAAGACAGCAGAACACGATGCTTGCACGGAAGTATATCGTGAGGTTTTCGCCATATTGAAAGCTGATGACGAATACGAGAAGATTGTATTTATCACTGGCATCACCAAGTTTACGCAAATCTCATTGTTCTCTGTGCTCAACAATCTCACCAATATCAGTTTCTTGCCAGAATATGCCACCCTCTGTGGTATCACAGAACAAGAGATAGGTGAGAACTTTGGTCCAGAGTTAGAACGTATGGCAGAAGTAAATGACTGGACTTTGCAGCAGACACATGAGAAGCTAAAAGACTATTATGATGGATACCATTTCAGTCGCCGCAACATGACGGACATTTACAATCCGTTCAGCCTCATCAATGCCTTAGACACCCAAGATCTCAGCAACTTTTGGGCAGCATCAGGGGCAACATCCATGCTACCAAAGTTCGTAGATAATCTCGAAATATCTTTGGAGCAATTCGACCATTGCTATATTGACGGAACGACATTAGAAATGTCCGATGTCAACGAAGGGGGAGCAGAACTTTTCCTATATCAATCTGGTTATCTTACCATTAAGGATTATTCTGATGGAATATACACTTTGGGATTTCCAAACGAAGAGGTAAAACAGGCACTTTATAAAGTTGTGGTACCAGCATTGACTTTACGAACCAATTCACAGATAATATCGACACAAAATCTCCTATCAAAGATGCTTCAATTGGGCAATATCGATGAGGCGATGAAAGCTCTCAAGGCATTAATTGCTGATGTACCATATAGCAACAAGAAATTGGCATCCATGGATATGGAAGAGCGTTACCGCCTCATCATCAGTACCATCATCAATGCCATTGGGCTGAAAGTGGAAGTAGAGAAAATGATTGCCACAGGAAGAATCGACATGACCATCAAGACCTCTCGCTACATCTATGTGATAGAACTGAAACTCAGAAACAATGGTGGAAAAGATGCTGCAACCCAGCAGATACTCAACAAGCAATACATGGAGCCTTACAAGGCTGACAAACGAGAAGTCATCGGTCTTGGAATAGAATTGGATGAAGAAGGCAAAGGCCTCTTGGATTGGAAAAGAGCAGAGTAAACGAGAGAAGCTATTATGAAGTAAACAAAAGAAGCAAGAACCATGTTTCAGAAATTCATTATCAACAGAGACGGAGTGTTGAAGTTCGGCCACGTCTATTTACATCGAGATATGCTTGCCCCTGGTGAGCAATGCACATACGGTGGAGGACTTTGGAAGATCGACGAAGGTCGAGGAGCCATCGTCCTCTACGGCAGAAGCTTTGACTTCGGTCCTCCCGATTTCGACTATGTGAAGAAAATAGATTGGACAGGGCTTGGCGGTACACCTCGCCCCCTGCTCTATCTCCCCCATTGGCCTTCGGAAGAGGAAGTGGTGCCGATTATGATATAAAACAAATAAAAATAACCAATTAAAAAGACAAACAATGAGAAAAATCTTACTGACGATGCTCTTAGCAATATGCGCATTAGGTATCAGCGCACAAAGCACAAACAAGGAAGAAGCCACAATCGTGAACAACATCCAGTACAAGAGCAACAAGGATGCTTATGTCAATGAGCGATGCAAGCTTGACATTTACTACGACAAGAAGCAGAAGGACTGTCCTGTTGTGGTATGGTTTCATGGAGGCGGACTCACCAGTGGAAGCAAGCAGTTGCCTTCACAACTAATGAACCAAGGCTATACCATCGTGGGCGTGAACTATCGCTTGCTTCCTACCGTTACCATCGACCAGTGCTTGGATGATTGCGCAGCAGCCTTGGCTTGGGTATTCAAGAATATCGACAAGTATAGCGGCAGCAATAAGAAAATCTTTGTATCTGGTCATTCTGCTGGCGGCTACATCACAGCGATGCTCGGTCTGGACAAGGAATGGCTCAACCGTTATGGTGTGGATGCCAACAATATCGCTGGTTTGATTCCATTCAGCGGTCAGATGATTAGCCACTTCGCTTATCGCAAGATGAATGGTATCGACAATCTCCAGCCTACCATCGACAAGTATGCCCCACTCTTCCATGTAAGAAAAGATGCCGCCCCACTCATTCTGATTACAGGCGACCGAAATATAGAGCTTTTTGGCAGATACGAGGAGAATGCTTATATGTGGAGAATGATGAAGCTTGTAGGTCGTCCCGACACCGAACTTTACGAGATAGCTGGTCATGGACACGGAGCCATGGGCAATCCTGCCTACCACATTCTCATCCAAAGCATCAATAAGATATTGGGCAAGAAGTATGAATTCTAAGAACATTTACCCACAAATAGCAATAAGGGCATGCGGAAGAGTATCTCCACATGCCCTTATATATTCATAAAAAATTATTTCATAGCATCTGTGACAATTCCCAAGCCCTCACATGCTTGATGCCATTGCGAGATGGCAACTGGAGGTCATCGAGCGATACCACTATTTTCTCATAGTTATCTGCAATACATTCCAATGGCGCATATTCTCGCTCTATCGTTTGCTCATCTATCAGCATATAGGTGGCTTGAACATATAGAGTGCGGTCGTTCTTGATGGCAACGAAATCTACCTCCTTATCTTTTACACTGCCCACATAAACATCATAACCATGTCGCAACAGATCCAGATAGACCAGATTTTCCAAAAGATAACCAGTTCCATATCCCAATCCTGCATAGAGGTAATTCTTAAACGAGAGGTCGTTCATGTAATATTTACAACTGCCCGAAAGCGTTTCCTTACCCTTGATGTTATAACGCAAAGCACGATGGGCAAGATACACCTCTTCTATATATCCTAAATATGCCGACACGGTATCATAGGAAGTCTTGCGCCCCTTGCTCTTGATGAAATTGGTGATATTGGTAACGGAGAGCAAATTAGAGGAATTGTTAACCAGATAGGCAAACAGGTCTTCAAGTAATCGCACATCACGGATGGTATATCGGCGGATGATATCTTTCAGCAATACCGTATCCTTCAAACCAGATATGTAGTTGCGCTTCACATCTGACGACTGGAAATGCACCAATTCAGGATATCCTCCATCAGCCATATATCGCATATAACTTTCTCTGCCAATACCCATCTGATGAATGCTTGCATATTCCTCGTATGACAATGGGAAAATACGAAATTCGACATACCTACCAGACAGAAGCGTAGACAACTCTCCTGAGAACATCTTGGAATTGGAACCTGTGATGAAAATCTCATAATCCTCCGTATAATCCTGAGACAGCGAATTAACCACTCGCTCCCAACCATCAATATCCTGCACTTCATCTATAAAGATATAGATGCGTCCTTCAGGTTTCAGTTCTTGGCGATAGAGACGAATGAAAGCATCCAAATCCTTATAACTTTCGATAAAATCGAATGCCGTCAGTTCTCGATTGATAAAGACGATGTTATTGCCGCTAACACCTTGCTGCATCAGATGCATAGCTGTTTGACGCAAGATATAGCTTTTCCCCACACGTCGTTGCCCCGTAAGCACCTTTACCACCTTGCTACCAAGGTATTGGTCGATGCTTGCGGTATAAAGCGGACGAGGAAATCCTGCATCTATGGCATTACCAAACCAAAGATTATACTTCTTTACTGATTCAATATTTTCGTTCATACTCGAATTTTTCTGCAAAGATAGCATATTTTTCGAGTATAGACGAAAATATTAGCGTTTTTAACAAGATTTTCGCCTATACTCGAAAAAATCAGCAAAATTGGCAAAGTTTCGACTATAGACTAAAATCTTATAGGATTATATCCTTTATCTCACCCACAATCTTCTTTGTATACTTAGTAGCACCCATGCGATTCATGTGTACAGAATCATAGAAATAATCAGAAGTTGTGACAAACTCCTTGTCGCAATAATGATTAACCAGTGGCACATGATACCTAACACACAACTCTTTGAGCGGTTTATATACCTTATCACCAAACGTTTCAAATTGTGGAGAAATGGCAAAAATCAGCTTTGTACCCTTAGCTTGACAGCTCTTGATAAGTTTCTCCATATAAAAAAGTTTGAGAGAATCATAATGATAATCCTCATGCTTAGCTTCCTCCTTTTTAGGTTTATAAACCATCTTCAGATCCATAGGTCTATATCCCTTATCATCACTCTGAAGAGGATGAAGATTGTCAGATATCAATTGGAGCCACTGAGAATTATAGCGATACCCATTCAATAGCATCTTGTATCTTTCCACCTTATCCACGCTCCAAAAGATGGAATCTATCGAAGGCTCATCATAATCATACCTGAGTCCCCCCAGATACTGATGGTTGTCACCATCCAATAAATCGAATGAAGTCTGCACATCATATATCAAGACCTTTGGAGTGTAACGAGCACTAATCATCTCGTATCTGCCATACATCAAGATAATGCCATTTCCATCCTTTGCGCAATTCCAACAGCTCAGTTTCAAACTGTCCTCTATAATATGAGGATTATAATGATGCATTCCTCTTGATGAGCCAAAGATCAAACACTCTTCTTTCATCTGGTGACAAATATAATTATTCAATCCTGTATCACCACCCTTTGCATGAGAAATGAGATAACGTGCCCCAAGTCCCAAAACAAAATCTATCATGAATAGCCCTATAAGAAACAGAACTACCTTACATACAAATTTCTTCATCACTCTAAAAACTAACATAAATAAACTGGCTTGAATCAAACACACCACTCCACAAAATGAGTATCATAAGGATATAATAAACAGACCATCTTATCCATTTAGGAGCAGCCAACAGTTTCTGAAATCTCTGCAAATGGAATTCCCTAAACACATCTACGGATATGACTATCAATATAGACAAGAGTGAAAAAACTACATCCTTTTTAGTAGGTACTAACACATTTCCATGCTCAGTACATATTCTTTCGATGACTCCAAAGGCATCTCCAACGGTTGGCTGACGAAAGAAAATCCATGCTATAGTAACCAAGATAAACGTAAAGAAGATTCGGGGAAATCTTATAGATAGTCGTTGAGTATTACACTTTTGCCAACCACATATTTTTTCAACAATTTGGAAGACTCCATGCAAAACACCCCATAAGATAAACGTCCAGTTGGCACCATGCCATATACCACTGACCAAGAAGGTAACAAATATATTCCAATAATTTCTAACTTTGGAACATCTGCTGCCACCGAGAGGAATATAAACATAGTCTTTGAGCCATGTGGAAAGCGAGATGTGCCATCTACGCCAAAAGTCTGTTATGGACGTGGAAAGATAAGGTCGCTGGAAATTGTTGATAAGATTGAACCCCATCAATTTTCCAACACCTAATGCCATAAAAGAATAGCCTGCAAAATCACCATATATCTGGAAAGAGTACAAGATGCTGGCTACTAAACAGGACGTTCCTGAATTATACATATAATGGTCGAACACCTTATCTACATACAATCCCAATCGATCAGCCATCATTACCTTAAGGAACAATCCCCATACAAACCACTTCAGACCTTGTACTGCCATCACCTCATCAAATCGTCGGTCAGACTTAATTTGAGGAAGTAGGTCTTTAGCCTTACTGATAGGACCCGCTAAAATCTGTGGGAAAAAAGATACAAACAACATATAATCCCACCAATTATGCTCTGCCTTGATGCGCTGATAATAGACATCCATCAAATACCCCACAGCTTGAAAAGTAAAAAATGAAATCCCCAATGGCACTGTCCAATTAAGTCCAGGCAAGTGAGTGGAGAAATGGAAACTTTCAAAGAGCGAATTGCTCGAATCAACAATAAAATTGTAATACTTGAAAACCAACAGAGGCAATAATGCCAAGATAGTACCACAACAGATCAAGAATTTCTTACGAAACAAAAGATTACGCTCTATAAGCAAAGCAAAAAGATACGTAACAGCTGTCACCCCAAGCAAAATCAAAGTAAAAGCCATGTTAGCTTGGACATACAGTCCATAAGAAACAAGAAGCAATAAGCCATTGCTAACCTTACGCTGCCGCATCGGATTGTTCTTAGATAATAGATACGACAACAGATAGTACCCGATGAAAATCATCGGGAACAACCAGAGAAACTGGAATGAATTGAAAACCATAAAAACGCAAAATTTGAGCGATACTGTGTCGGATTGATGGGTTGTTCGACTAAGGCCAAGTACCAAAAGAAACGTGGACGAAATCTTATCCACGTCTTGGGTACTTGGCCTTGACCCATCAAAAACAGATAAGTTTCGCCCACGCAATGCGCAGGCGTTCACAAACTTATTCGTGTTTTTGAAAATCTATCTACGGCCAAGTTTCAAGACGTTCCGAATAACAGCAAACGCAGTTAATAATATGTTATAATTATTTTATTCTTCTTATATTTTTTCTTTTAATTCCCGCAATTACGCTCTTAGTTCCTCACTGCGGTGATGAGGACACCCTTTTCAAAATGCAAAATTACAAAAAAATCTCAAAACAATAACTTTTGGAGTAACATTTTCTTGTATTGACTATAATTTCAGCTATTAGTTGTACGAAATAAGGGCATGAGAAAGTAATCCTCATGCCCTTATACCTTATTATATATAGCATTTACTATATCTCTTCATATTACTTCTGCTTGAACAAGAATCTTGCCAAACCGTAAACATATCTTCTGAAGCCTGGCTGATATGCCAAGATGCGGTCGAACCAACCGAGATGCTTGCCTACCTTCTTCACTACTATGCCCACATACACCATGGCAAACAAGGTACCGATACCCACGATGTACCACTGCCAAGCACCGAAGAAGATGAATGAGAAGATGACTGCCAAGATAACCAATGAGCAATCCACACAAATCTTTACCTTTGGAAACTCGATGCCCGTAACCTGACTCACTGCCACTGGGAATCCCTCGCCTGGCATCGTGACAGAACCACATCTTACCTCCAGGGCGATGCCGATGCCCAAAAAGGTACAGCCCAATACCTGAGCCACAATCTTCTGCCACAATACATCTGGAGTCAACCAAGTGGTAAGGAGCATATTCAGGTCGATGAGCGAACCAAAGACAAATCCCACTAAAAGTTGGAACAACTGCACTGACTCAAACTTCTTTCTGAGCACTGCTATCTGACCGAGTACCAAGATGGCATTCATGATATAAGTATACTGACCGATGGTAAGCTTAGGAACACCCAAGCCCTGCTTGCCTGCCGTCTCAAAAACATACGGCAAAGTGGAAATCACACTCGACCCCAACATACTTCTTACACACACTGCCACACCAAGGGTCATTACACACAAAGAAAACAAAAGCAGCACATGCTGCCACAAAAATGATACAATCTGTTCTTTTCTTGTCATATATATATCCTTTCTTAACTCGATGCAAAAGTACAAAAAAATCTACAAAATTGCAAATTATTCCCTTGAAAACGCATAAAACGCCCCATCTTACCCCACTTTGAAACAAATAAAAACGAAAAGTAAATAAACTATAAGGGCAGATACGAAAACTTTTACTACCTTTGCAAATAATAAAAATTCACTCGGCAATAAGAAAGCGAGTGAATCATCTTACAAACGAAGAAATAACAAACTTAATTATAAAAACCAACTAACATTATTGCAAACAATGAAGAAGAAACTGATTATTCTCTCCTTAGCATTGACAATGTTCTGCGGCTCCACCTATGTCGCAGCCAAGAATCGAATACGTGCCACCTTCAACCAAGGATGGACATTCCGCCTATGCAAGAACCACACGGATGCCACAGAAGTCATCAAAGGCCTCGGAATATCCAACCCAGGATTGAGCCTCAACGTACCAACTACCAAGAAGACAAAGGTGACCGATGACACTGAACCAGAGCAAGCCCAGGTGACGGCAAGTGAAGTGACCACATCAAAGTCATCGCTCCAATATAACGACAAGACGTTCCGTCCTGTCACCATTCCTCACGACTGGAGCATCGAACTGCCCTTCGACCCACAGGTGGGAGGTTCCGCAGGTTATCTACCTGGCGGACAAGGCATTTATTCCAAGGATTTTACTCTACCAGCAGAATGGCAGAAACGCATGAGCCAAGGCGAACAAATCACCATTCATTTCGATGGCGTATATCATCGTGCCACAGTTTGGCTCAATGGCCATCGTCTCGGCCACCACATGTATGGATATACGGGATTTTCCTTCGACCTTACACCTTATTTGAATAAGCAAGGCAAGAACCGTCTGGTAGTACACGTGGATAGAGAAGAACAGTCTCGCTGGTACACTGGCTCTGGTATCTATCGACACGTTTGGCTGCAAGCCACCAACAAGGTGCATATCAAGGAGCATGGCATCTTCGTTACGACCCAGAACGACGGAACCGTGAAAGTGCAGACAGAGATTATCGGTGAAAACAAGTGCAAAGTTTCCTATACCATCCTGAACCCATTAGGCAAGAAAGTAGCAACCACCACACAAAAAAACGACAATGGCATTGCACTTTTGAAAAGCAATGATATCGGAGCATCTGCTGCCACCCTACAAGTGAAGAATCCTCTGCTTTGGAGCACAGAAACACCAGTATTATACACTCTCCTCACAACAGTCTATGACAGCAAAGGTAAACTTGTGGATGAGGTAGAGACTCCATTCGGATTCCGAGAGATACGCTTCGATGCCAACACGGGTTTCTACTTGAATGGCAAGAACATGAAGTTAAAGGGTATGTGCCTACACCAAGATGCAGGAAGCTTAGGTGTGGCTGTGCCAGAAGAGGTATGGCTGCGCCGATTGAAGGCCATGAAGGAACTCGGCTGTAACTCCATCCGCTGCTCTCATAATCCTCCATCTCCTGAGTTTTTGAACATCTGCGATTCGCTTGGCTTGTTGGTACTCGACGAAGCTTTCGACAAATGGAAGTCTGGGTATTACGAGCCATTCTATGACGAGAATGCTCACCAAGACATTGCCGACATGGTGCTGAGAGACCGCAACCACCCTTCCGTCATCGTCTGGAGCATCGGAAACGAGGTGCAGGAGGCGTGGAACAAGGACAACATCGGCGTGGAGAGAGCCAAGGAACTGAACGCCATCGTGAAAAGTCTCGACCCGACTCGTCCTACGATGATTGCCTGTCAACAAGGATTCGAGGACAAGATAGGAGAAGTGACCGACCTCGTGGGTTACAACTACTTGGAGCCTCGTATGATAGCAGACCACAAGCGTCATCCCAACAGAAAAATGTTTGTTAGCGAAGCCTTCGTCTATTACTCTGGTCTCAGAGAGAACTTGGTACGTGACTTTGTGGAGCATAATCCATGGCATTTCGTAGAGGAGAATCCTTTCATCGCAGGTTCGTACGTTTGGGCTGGTGTCGATTACCTCGGCGAGTCATCTCCATGGCCAGCCAAGGGATGGTGTTCTTGTCCTTTCGACATGACGTTGAAGGAGCGTCCTCAGGCAGCCTTCTATCATCCGGCATGGAATCCAGACAAGGAATATCTCAAACTTGTGGTTCGTGACAACTGTTTCGACCAAGCCATGGGCACCGACCACTGGCAATATCCACCGATGGCTGATACCTGGGACTTGCCTTATACCGACTCCCGTTGTGTGGAGGTGAGATGTTACACCACCTGTGACTCCGTGCAGTTCTACTTCCCGATGTGGAGCAATCCACAGTTGCCTCTGAAGCCACGTGTCACCAAGGATTATACCGACCATTGCATCACCATTCAGTTGCCTGCCCGACAGGGAAAGGTGCTCGCCGTGGGCTACAAGGATGGCAAGGAAGTGTTGAGAGACTCGCTCATCAACCATGGTCCTGTGGCAGATGTCCGTCTCAATGCCGACCATACTACATTGGCAAGAATGAAAAATGATTACTCTTTGATTCCAGAAATAAGTAATGCCATGCAAAAGAACGCAGGCATCAAGAACAAGAACAGTGCATTGCCTACCAGCACGGTTTCCCACATTCGCCTCACATTGGTAGACAAGGATGGTCTCATCCAGCAGATGCAACCTAAGAAATTCCGTGTAGAGGTAGAAGGACCTATCCGCCTATTAGGCGTAGAGACAGGCGACATGCGCAGAATGGAATCATGGCGCACCACCGAGCTAAATACATATTTCGGCGAGGGATTGGTGAGATTACAATCCACCACGAAACCTGGCACCGCTCGTGTCAAGGTATATGTAGAAGGCTTCGACAAGCCATTCGTCAAAGAGATTGTCATCAAATAGGAACAAAGAAATTCCCATTAGCATAAAGGCTACCAAGCATAAAGGCATGAAAGCAAATTGAGCTTTCATGCCTTTCTCATTTTTCCTTTGTATCAATATCGTCTCAATGGTCGATACTTGATGGTATAAATCTGATTAAAATAATCCTTCCAAGTATTTGGTTCCTTATCGTCATCCCTAACGATTCGGATGCCATAGAAGCGAGTGCCAGTATCCCGATACTCCTTGAAGCGAGCGAGCATCGACTGCGGTGGGTCGGGAATCAAGAAGTCGGTAATCCACAACACATCAGCATTGACATAATGCAAGCCATCATTATCGAGCAAGTCGAACATCTGGTTCATCATCTTCTTCGCCGAGGTGCCACCACCAATGAAAGGTAAATGTGTCGTAGAAGGCTGCCGACGAACCGAACGCCCTGTAGAAGCGAAGCCAGAAGAAGCTGATGATATTGATGAAACAGCAGAAAAAGAATCCGTGTGCTCTGTGAGTTCCGTGTGCAAAATATCCTCTTCCGAAATCGTAAGTCCCAACTTTCTCAACCTCTGTGCCTTCCTCTTCTCCATCAAATCAATTGCCCTCGTGCTCACCGAGAAATCAATTAGAAAACAATCTCGTTCCAACTCCTCCGCCGTCTCTTCTAATAGAGCAATGAGTGTAGAAGAGATGCGCTCTGGCGTGCCATACATACTTGCCGAAGTATCGAGGCACACGATCATCGGTCCCTTGCGAGAGGCATGGGTAAAGCCAAGCTTGCGAGAAGGCTTCGCCATCTCACTCTTGTAGCGGAATGTCTGGAGCCTACGCGTACGATACTTATAGATAAAGAGCCCTTCCATATCCTCATCGCTATACTGGGCGAGTTCGAGAGGTAGCAGGGAGTTGAGGTCATCACCCACGGTGATTCCCTCGATGTCACTACCTGCGGAATGCTCCATCTTCATATCCACACCCGAAGCTATGGTAAGTCGGTCATTACCATTGGCATCAGCCACACGTCCCATCTTCGCCACTATCTCCTTGATTTCGGGATAGCGGTCTTGCACCTTCATCTGGTTCAATCGGCGCTCAAACTCTGTCTCCGTCCACCCATTCGTCATCAGTTCCCAAGCTTGTACGGCTCTTTGCTCCGAGATGCCTTTCATCTTGATGTTGCGAGTTACCTGATCCATTAATCTCACCAATCCCGTCTCAAAATTATTCTGACGAATGGAGATGAAGTTTTTCAACTTACTCAGAGTCTGTCGCTCGATGCAAGCCTTCCAATCTCTCACCAGTCGCTCCCAATTCTCATTCTTGGCAGCACCATCGCCTTGAAACAAGCGGATAAAGAAAGGTTTGTCAAAACCATCGTCCTCATGTTCCATCGCCAGCTGATTCAAGAGAGGATGCCACACATTCTCACCCATTCGCTTGAAGTTGGTCCAGTCGAGCACATCCTCAGCACGATGATTTTCTGTCCAGGCACGCTGACGTTGGAATCGGATGTGATGCACGCATTCCACGATAAACTTGCCCACGCTATCATAAAACACCTTGCTCTTGATCTTGCTGTTCACCACCTGCTTCTCAAACTTCCTCACCTTCTCGCCCGTACAGAGCGTAACCTCCAAGGTGAAGAGATGCACCAGATAATCCTTCAGTGGGTCATCCTTCTGATACCAAGGTTTTACGTCTGCCGAAGGTTCTGGCAAGATAACCTGCCCCGTCTTACAGAAATCATCCAGCATCTTGAGATAGTACTGGGCTTCAGCCAAGTCCTTATTCGTCTGATATTTCATGATTTCAAGGAGTTAAAGAATTTAAAGGGAGTTAAGGAGTTAAGACAACACCTTTTATTCATACAGCTTCATCGTATCCTGTCGGGTGAAGGCAAGCTCCTTATAGAAGTCTCTGAGATAAGCTGAGATTTCCGCCTTGTCATCCGCCGACACAAAGAGATTATCCCCCAACTGTCGTTCGAGTGAAGTCAAACCATCAGAGAGCGACTCAATTTCTCCCTCATAATCCCTGCCATCATCAGGATTCTTGCGAATACGATGATACTGGATGTCTTCGGCTAATGCCTTCTTCATCTCCACCAGTTGATCGGCGAAAGGAGCAAAAAGCGCACGAATCACAATCTGGCGGATGGCATCTCTCTCCTCTGGTTCTTGCCACAGACAATGATAGATAGGCAGCAAATCGCACACAGCCACCTCTTCCCTATCCTGCATGAAAGCCGAAGTACGGAGCAAGCGAACGATGTTCTTCCATCGGCGGTCGCTCACATAAATGTTTCTGCGCTCGGCAGCCTCATCCACATTCACGGCACGGAGCGACTTGCGGATGCTTGAAATAGCATCCAGCACATCCTCCTTCACACCGATAATGTCGATTGCCTTGCTCCATTCCACATATTCGGCAGGAGAAATAGAAACATCAGTACCTATTTGCTTATCAAAAGCTATATCATCAAACAAAGCCGTTGAATTCTTCACTCTTCTGTTTACTTCCTCTCGGCCGTCGATTTTCAATTCTTCACTCTTCACTTCCAGCAGCATGGCTCTAAAGTTCTTCTCCATCTTGATAGGTCGGCTCTCGATGCGAATCACGAATCGATCCCATAGTGCCTCTAATCCCTCGCCCTTGGCAGGCAACTCATTACTTGCCGCCACAAGGAGTTTGAGCGGAAGATGCATCTCCCGATTACCATTGCGGAAAATCTTTTCATTGATCACGGTGAGGAGCGTATTCTGGATAGCCGGTCCCGCCTTCCAGATCTCATCGAGGAAGACCACATCGGCAGTAGGCAGATACCCATCCACCGCACGTTCGTAAGTATCCGAAGACTTCAACTTCTGAATACTCACAGGACCGAAGATCTCATCCGGTGTGGAAAAGCGTGACATGAGATACTCAAAACTGTGAGCATCCCGAAAGGCGTTCTTCAACTGGCGAGCCACCATACTCTTCGCCACACCCGGAGGTCCCAAAAGGATAATGCTCTCGCCTGCCAAAGCGGCAAGTAGCGAGAGCGATATTTCTGTCTCTTTCTCATAGATGCCTCGGTTCATCTCCCGAAGCAAGAGCTTGAATCTTTCTATCATTGTTCTCGACTTAAATCTTATATATATATGCAAAAGTATAAGTTTTTATCGAGATATGCAAACATTCAGCTCTTTTTTATAAACTATTGGCTCTTTCATGCAAGCTTATTTGTTCCAAGCCATTCATCGATTGAGCCATTCCTTGAGTTGCGAAGCCTTGTCTCGGCTACACATCACCTCCTCTTCCTCATAACCCAGAAGGCGCACACGCAGTTTGCCACCGAAATACGTTTTCAAGCCTTCCACGGCAGATACATTGATGATAAACTGGCGATTGACACGGAAGAAGCGATGGGGATTGAGCTGGCGTTCTATCTCATCAAGCGACATAGAGAGACTATAGAACTTTCTCTTCTCGCCCATCAGATAGATTCTCGTATCCTTAAACTCCGTGCAGATGAAAGCGACATTCTCCACATTCACCACCTCGTAGCCATCCTTATAAGGCACCAAGAATCGCTCACGATATTGGTAATTGTCGGCTCGCATCTGAACCAAAAGTTCTTTCAACCCCATATTTTCCGAGGCAGCAGAAGGAGCTAATGATGAAGTAAGGGATTCTGTATTTCCTCGCAGTTGCTTAATGCGGTCGATAGTTTGACACAACTCATCCTCTTCTATCGGTTTCATCAGATAGGCAAGTCCATTGTATTGGAACGCCTGGAGCGCATACTCATCATAGGCTGTAGTGAATACCAACGAAGACGAGGCATCCAATCCATCAAGTGCATCAAAGCTGATGCCATCACTCAACCGAATATCTGCCAATACGAGGTCGGGGGCATTCTCATCTTTGTGGACAGACAACCATTGCCGGGTTTCCTCCACCGACTCCAATGGTCCCTCTATCGTCATCGCTGGGTCGTATGCCTGCAACATCTTGCGCAAACGATTGTAATTACGAAACTCGTCTTCTATGATCAATACTTTCATCTTGATAATTCTTTTTATATGATACTATTCTCCAAAAGAGGAAGATGGATGCAGAATTGAGTTCCATCATCCTCTATGATTGGTTCACTGCCTGAAATCAGTTGATAACGAGCGAAGAGGTTCTTGAGTCCCAAGCCAGTAGATTCCACCGTTGAGGAGAGAGGGCGAATCGGATTAGTTACAAGAATTTCTGACAATATTTTCGCTTCAGAATCTTGCACATACTTATCTGATAGCAAGCCCTCTTTTGGATTGAATTCTATTTTTACTTCCAAAGGATGAGCCGTGCTTCTTGCATTATGCTTCACGGCATTCTCCACTGCCAACTGCACAGAGAGCGGTGGCAAGGCATAACCTTTCATTTGCCTCATACTCTCCTCATCAGGGAAGACGACCAGGAGGGCTGCTCCATAATGCCCTTCCAAGAGATGCACATACGAGCGAACCATCTTTAGCTCTGCCTCCACACTCACCAGATTGGTATTCATATTCACCAGTTTGAATCGATACACCCTTGACAAATTATCCAAGAAATCCTTGGCATCCACAGGACTCTCATCTATCAAGTCGCTCAGAATACTAAAGTTATTGAAGAGGAAATGCGGATCCACCTGCGTCTTCAGTGCCATCAAAGAGGTTTGTAGATTCACCTCCTCTTGTCGTGCAGCCTTCAATTCCAATTCATGCTTCTCTTGCTGTTGCACCATATACATGCGCTGAAAGGAAAGATTGGCATGAATGCTCGATACGAATACCGCCACCAGACAGTACATATAAGTGCAGTTGACAAACTCATTATGCGGCGGAACCTCTCCCACAATCCATACCGTACACTTCATGATGAACATCGACACCACCACATTCATCGCCAAGAGCAAGACGGAATACAAGAAAGCCCTGCCTCGATAATCTTGTAAAGGCTTGAAGAGATGGATAAAGAGGGCATTGAGCACCATCGACAAGGCTATCAACACGCCCATGGATATACCATCAAAGCAGAAATCGCTCCAAGTATAACTATTCCATGCTCCTTCCAAGAAATTGCCTCCCTCCGGATACTTGTCACTACCATAGCCAAAGATGCTCACGAGCACCCAGGCAAGCAGTGTTGCCACAACCCATAGTTGGATGTACAGAAGCAACACCTTACACACCTTATTATATATAAGCATTTTCTTCATCATAATTCTGCACTTTCTATCTAAGGCATACCATGCCGTGGAGTTATTCAAACAAATACTGCGGACAAAGTTAGCAAAAAATATCGAAAAACAAACAGAAAAAATAGCCGAAACGTAGAAATCCTTTGATGAAACGTAGAAACCACATACGGCTCAACTGCCAAAAACTACGGTTCAAGCTTTTTTCGTTTTCACATTTACCTTATTTATAATACCTTTGCAAATAATTTCGGATTCAAAACAATACAGGAACCCTATTCATTCACGATTCATAAAAATCAAAATAATAACAAAAGATGAAAAGAAAAAAGACTTTTTTAATGCCGATAGCAGCCATAACCATGACCATATTCACCTTGGCGGCATGCAAATCGAAGTCAAATGATGGTGGCGATGCAGCCACCGAACTAACGGAACAAGCCGAAGTGGTATCTCCCCAACAGTCTCTCATCGTAAAAGAGCAACCTACCACCCTCACCTTGAAATACCCAGCTACGCTAAAAGGCAAGCAGGACATTGCCGTTTATCCACAAGTGGAAGGCAAGATAGTAAAGGTATGTGTGGAGGAAGGACAAACCGTGAAGAAGGGACAGCCACTCTTCATCATCGACCAAGTGAGCTATCAAGCCGCCCTCACCACCGCTCGTGCCAACCTCCAGGCAGCGAAGGCGAAGGAACAAAACATGCGACTCACCCATGAGGGAAACCTCCGACTCAGAGCCAGCCATATCGTATCGGATTTCACCGTAAAACAATCAGCCAATGAGTGGAAGTCGGCTCAAGCCGAAGTATTGCAAGCCAAGGCTGCCGTGACCAATGCCGCCAATTCTCTCTCTTATACCGTGGTCAAAAGTCCATCGGCAGGAGTCATCGGCAGCCTTCCTTACAAGATAGGCGCTTTGGTATCGGGCAACATGACCGAACCACTCACCTACGTTTCCGACAATGGAGAAATGATAGCATATTACTCTCTCGATGAGCAGCAACTCTCCTCCCTCATGATGCGATATGGAGGCAAGGACGAAGCCATCCGCCAGATGCCAAAAGTTAAATGGCAAACAAGCGATGGCAGTACTTACACAGAGTTGGGAAAGGTCATCACCATCAGCGGCATCCTCGACCCAAAGACAGGAACCGTGAGCGTAAGAGCCGCCTTCCCTAATCAGAAGAGAATGCTTGTCAGTGGTGCCACTGGCAACATCTTGATGTCCACCACCCTTCCTCACGCCATTGTGATACCACAAACCGCCGTCAGCGAATTGCAAGACAAGATGATCGTATATAAAGTGGTAGATGGCAAGGCGAAGATGCAAACTATCACTGTGAATCCTATCAATGATGGCAAGAACTATGTGGTAACATCCGGACTCAAAGCAGGAGACAGAATCAAAAAGTAAAAGGTAAAAGAGTAAAAAGGTAAAAAATGAACTTAAAAAATTTCATAGAGCGACCGATACTATCGGCTGTTATCTCCGTGCTCATCATCCTGATGGGTGTGGTATCACTGTTCTCGCTCCCCGTAGAACAATACCCAGATATGGCTCCCCCTACCGTCAGCGTATGGGCAAGTTATCCAGGAGCCAATGCCGAGACCGTAGTAAAAAGCGTCATCACCCCGTTGGAAGAACAGATCAATGGTGTGGAGGGTATGACCTATATGACTTCCTCTGCCTCCAATACGGGTGAGGCAAGCATCAACATCTACTTCAAAAGTGGCACCAATCCCGATATGGATGCGGTGAATGTGCAGAACCGTGTACAGGCTGCCCTTGCCAATCTTCCCGCCGAAGTAACCCAAATGGGTGTTACCACTGAGAAGCAACAGAACTCCGAGTTGATGACTTTCAGCCTTTACAGCGAGAATCCACAACTTGACGAGAACTTCTTGAATAACTACATGAACATCAACATCATCCCACAGCTCAAGCGTATACAGGGTGTGGGCAAGGTGATGCTCTTCGGTTACAATTACGACATGCGTCTTTGGCTCAAGCCCGACAAGATGGCGCAATACAAGCTCATTCCATCAGACATCAACAATGCCCTTGCCGCCCAGAACATCGAGGCGGCTACGGGCTCCTTTGGAGAGAACCACGACAATGCCTATGTCTATACGATGAAATACCGCGGTAGATATTCCAAGCCAGAGGAGTTTGGCAACATCGTGATTCGTAGTCTTGACAATGGCGAGGTACTGCGACTGAAAGACGTGGCAGACATCGAAATGGGCATGGAGGGATACAGTTACAACAACTTTCTCGATGGTCATCCTGCCGCCACAGCCATGGTACAACAGACCGCAGGCAGTAATGCCTCTGCCGTCATCAACGAGATAGATGCAGAATTAGCAAAGGTGAAGGAAGAACTGCCACAAGGAGTGAAACTACAGAAAGTCAACGACACCAACATGTTCCTCAATGCCTCCATCAACGTGGTGCTCCATACCTTCTTCGAGGCCCTGCTGTTGGTGATTCTCGTGGTGTATGTCTTCCTGCAAGACATACGTTCCACCCTCATCCCTGCCGTAGGTATCGTAGTAAGCATCGTGGGAACCTTTGCGTTTATGAGTTTGATGGGATTCAGTATCAACCTGCTCACCCTCTTTGCCCTCGTGCTTGCCATTGGTACGGTGGTGGATGATGCCATCATCGTGGTGGAGGCTGTGCAAGCCAACTTCGACAAGGGTTATCAGTCGCCTTATCTCGCTGCCCGTGATGCCATGGGCAACATCTCCAAGGCATTGCTCACCTCTACCATCATCTTCATGGCGGTGTTCATACCAGTAAGTTTGATGGGTGGCACATCGGGAGCCTTCTATCGCCAGTTTGGTTTGACGATGGCAGTGAGCGTGGGTATCTCGGCACTCAATGCCTTTACCCTTTCACCTGCCCTTTGCGCCTTGTTGCTGAAACCTTACATGACAGAGGATGGAGAAGCCAAGCAGAACTTTGCGGCAAGATTCCGCCGTGCCTTCAATGCCGTATTTGATATCTTGGCTGCTAAATATTATAAAGGTATCATGCAGTTTATCCGTCACAAGTACATCTCCTTCGGTATCATCGCCGTGGCAGGAGTTCTATTGGTCATCTTGGCAAAGAACACGCCTACAGGTTTGGTGCCTGACGAGGACACCGGTATGGTGTATGTCAACATGACGACCAAGCCCGGCACCTCTCTCCAACAGAATGCCAAGACGCTCGACAAGTTGACTAACCTGGTGAAGGACATTCCTGGTGTGGCAAGTGTAGCCAGCACCAATGGTTTTTCATTCATGTCTTCTGGTAGCAATGCCGGCATCCTCTTCCTCCCACTCAAGGATTGGAGCGAACGAGGAAAGAGCGAGAGCGTGGATAGTATCGTAAACAAGATCAATGCTCTCGCCCCAGAGATACCAGAGGCAAGCATCATGGCGATAGCACCACCAATGATTCCGGGCTTCGGTATGACAAGCGGTTTCGAGTTGAACCTGCAAGACCGAACAGGTGGTTCCATCGAGAAATTCCAAAAGATAAAGGATGACTTCATCGCCGAACTCTCCAAGCAACCAGAGATTGGTATGGCATATTCCGACTTCAGCACCAACTTCCCTCAATACTGGGTGGATATTGATGCTGCTAAATGTCAGCGAGCAGGCATCACCCCATCGGAAATCCTCAGTACAGTCTCTGGATATTATGGTGGAGAATACATCTCCAACTTCAACCGCTTCTCACATCTCTACAAGGTAACGATGCAAGCTACGCCCGACAGTCGAGTAACACCCGAATCGCTCAATCATATCTTCGTAAGATTGCAGAATGGCGAGATGGCACCAGCCTCCCAGTTCATGCATCTCACCAAGACCTTTGGAGCGCAAAACCTCAATCGCTTCAACCTCTTCACCAGTATCAGCGTGACGGGAACACCTGCCGAGGGAAGAAGCAATGGCGAGGCGATGGCGGCGATAGAAAGAGTGGCGAAGGAGAAGTTGCCACAAGGCTATAGCTATGAGTATGGTGGATTGAGTTTGGAGGAAAGCAAGTCATCCAACAACTTCGTGATTGTCTTCGGGCTCAGCATCCTCATCATCTACCTCGTGCTCGCCGCCCTCTACGAGAGCCTCATCTTGCCGATGAGTATCCTGTTCACCGTGCCAGTAGGTATCTTGGGCAGTTTCATTATGGCGCAAGTCTTGGGCATCGAGAACAACATCTATATGCAGACAGGTATCGTATTGCTCATCGGTCTGCTCTCCAAGACGGGCATCCTCATCACCGAATATGCCGTGGAGCACAGACAGCAGGGTTTCGGATTGGTGAAGTCGGGCTACGAGGCAGCCAAGGAGCGTTTCCGCCCTATCCTCATGACGGTATTGGCGATGGTGCTCGGTTTGCTTCCGCTGATGTCTGCATCGGGAGCCGGAGCCAACGGTAGTAGGTCATTGGCAAGTTGTGTGGTAGGAGGAATGATAGTGGGCAGTATCGCCCTCCTCTTCCTGGTGCCAGCCCTCTTCGTCATCTTCCAATGGATGCAAGAGCACTGGATGCCAAAACGATTGATAGATTTATTGAGGACATCTAAGATTGAGGGATAATTGGTAAAAAGGATTATTCCCCAAAAAACAAATATAGCGGATGCCCGGCTCATTCCAGCCAAGCATCCGCTCTTCTATAAATTCCATTTTAATAAGGTACTCTCTATTTACCCCCTACCTTCCAATCCGCTACAGTTCCTGTCTCTGAGGAGATATTCACACCTATTTTATATATAGTCTTCCCCGATGCCAAGAACTCATTGGCATATCCCATATCCTCTATCTGCTTCAAGGCAACCACAGCCGAGCCGTCAAGTTTGAACTCGAAGATATAGACATACTTCGGGGTTTCTACGCAGCAGTCCAGACGACCATAGCTCTGCTCTTTCTCAATATATGTGATATAGCAGCTGGCAATGCGGAAGATGAGATAGAGCGTATAGGTGAAGTATCGCTCCTTCTCCGTCTCGTTCTCCTTGCGACGAGCCGTATATGGAATGCTGGCAAGGAACGATGTAAGCAGCGTTTTAAACTTCTCCAGCTCACCACGCTTCAAGGCAATGACGGCACTACGTACCCAGGAGCCAGCATCCTCCTTGGTAGTGAGATAACTATTAGCTACCATCGTAACGAAACCATTCTTCACCTCGTCATTAGGAAAATCGAGCAAATATGTACGCATCTCGCGGTCATAATCTTTGATGGTGAGGTATCCACTCTGATAAATCATAGGAAGTGGTTTCTCCTTATCCGCACGATAATCCACAAACTCACTCTCATCATAATACTTTCCCGTGAGGTCGTTGAGATTCTCATGATTGTCTTGCAAGAGACGAACCAAGTAGGTTGGCGTGCCTGTACGGAACCAATAGTTCCGAATATCCATATTAAAGAATGTATTAAGGATGCTGAAAGGGTTATAAACCCCTTGCATCTTAGGTCCAAAATGATAACCATCAAACTGACGTCTCAGTACAACTCGCATTTCATCGTATGAATACCCATAGCAATCGGCCAATTCCTGTATGACAGAATGAAAATAACATTCCAATTCCTCATCAGTAATACCACAAAGAGTCTCAAACTGGGGGGACATACTAATGTCATTAGGTTGGTTGAAACCACTGAATACACTAATCTGAGAAAACTTCGTTACACCAGTAAGTAGCACGAATTGCAAGTCTGCATCAGCCAATTTGAAGGTGGAATAAAAAGCTTTGAGGATATTACGATGGTTATCCTCCAAGGTAATATCCACATTATTGACACACATGGTTTCTGGCAATCCCATCACATCAAGCAATGGCTTGTCGTATTCATCTATCAAGACTACACATCGGAGACCAGTCTGTTGATGGGCAGCTGCCAACAAATCAGCGAACCTTGAACCTATAGTCTGATTAGGATCTGTGCAACCATATACTTTCTCATAAGTGGAGAGAAAACGCTCCAATGTCTTAACCAGGGCATTCTCATCATTAAAGTTCTGTCCATTGAAATCCAAGTGGAACACAGGATAGGTCTTCCAGTCTTTCTCCAAGGCATCAATCTTCAAGCCCTTGAACAATTCCTTCTTGCCCAAGTAATAGTTTTCCAAGGTAGAGACAAGCAGGCTCTTTCCGAATCGACGAGGGCGACTCAGAAAATAAATTTTACCACGAGTAAGCCGGTAAATCAGATCTGTCTTATCTACATACACATAACCATCCTTGATGATTTGCTCAAAAGCTTGTATTCCTATAGGATATTTCATATTTCTATTAATTTAATGCCAGTACTCGCTTGCAAAGTTATGAAAAGAATTTGAGAACACCAAACTTTTCTATCTTTTTATCCAAGAAAAAACGGACGCTCGGCTCATTCCAACCAAGCATCCGCTTCTTATCTGATATACCTTAATTATATTATATAAGGGATTACTTTACATTACCTACCTTGATGAGGTACTCTGCTATCTGGACAGCATTCAAGGCTGCACCCTTGCGAATCTGGTCACCAGTGAGCCACAAGGTGTTGCCGTTGTCATCAGCCAAGTCCTTGCGGATACGGCCTACATAGACATCGTCCTTGCCTGCGCTCTCCAATGGCATTGGATAAACGTAGTTCTGAGGATCGTCCTTTACGGTTACGCCTGGAGCTGCCTCCAAAGCCTTGCGGATTTCCTCTACGCTCAATGGCTTCTCGGTTTCAAACCATACGCTCTCTGAGTGAGATCGAAGAGAAGATACACGTACACAAGTAGCACTGGTGCGAACATCAGAGTGCATGATCTTGCGAGTCTCGTTATACATCTTCATCTCCTCCTTGGTATAGTCGTTAGGAGTCATCTTGTCAATCTGAGGAATCACGTTGTAAGCCAACTGATGTGGGAACTTATTGATAGTCTTAGCCTCTCCTGTCTCCACGAGTTCCTTGTACTGCTGCTGAAGCTCAGCCATGGCTGCTGCACCGGCACCAGATGCACTCTGATAAGAAGAGATGTGAATCTTCTTGATATGGCTCAAGTCGTCGATAGGCTTCAATACCACTACCATCATGATGGTGGTACAGTTAGGGTTGGCGATGATGCCACGAGGGCGGTTGAGCGCATCCTCAGCATTCACCTCAGGCACTACCAATGGCACATCATCACACATACGGAACGCACTTGAGTTATCTATCATCACAGCACCATACTTGGTGATAGTCTCGGCAAACTCCTCAGAGGTGCCACCACCAGCAGATGTGAAGGCAATATCGACATCTTTAAAGTCATCGTTATGCTGCAAAAGTTTGACCTCATAGTCCTTTCCCTTGAAGTTGTATTTTCGTCCAGCAGAACGCTCAGAACCAAACAACACCAAATCATCCATTGGGAAATTTCTCTCAGCAAGGATGCGCAAGAATTCCTGTCCTACTGCGCCACTTGCACCAACAATTGCTACTTTCATAATCGATCTTTTTAATTTAAAAGTTGTTATAAGTAATTATTTGAATGCGAAAAGGTGCTATTTACATACCGATAGCCTTCCTTTTTCACAAATCCGCTGCAAAGTTAAGGCTTTTTCTACTAAATCAAGCATAAAAGCAAGAAAATTATTGCTTTTTGCTTCATTTTTCTTAATTTTCCTTACATTTTAGCAGATTTCAGTAATCTATGAGACTGGAATCATTTGATTTTGTCAAGAGCCTGCTTGATGTCGTCCAAGATATCTTCCACATCCTCGATACCCACTGACAAGCGAATCAAGTCGGGTGCGACACCAGCCTCCTTGAGTTGTTCGTCGCTCAGTTGGCGATGAGTGTGACTGGCAGGGTGGAGGACGCAAGTACGAGCATCTGCCACATGGGTAACGATATTGATCATATCAAGCGAATCCATAAATTGGATGGCTGTATCACGGTCACCCTTCAATCCGAAAGCTATCACTCCACAAGTGCCATTTGGCATGTACTTCTGGGCTAACTCATAATAAGCATCGTCTTTCAATCCACTATAATGCACCCAAGCCACACGAGGGTCGGCATGCAAGAACTCAGCCACCTTTTGGGCATTCTCACAATGTTGACGCATTCTTAGATGAAGACTTTGTAAGCCGAGGTTAAGGATGAAGGAGTTCATTGGAGCAGGAATGCTGCCCAAGTCGCGCATCAACTGAGCCACGAGTTTGGTGGTATATCCCATCTTGCCAAATGCCTTCACGTATGTCAATCCATGATAACTGTCATCTGGAGTGCAAAGACCAGGAAATTTCTCTGCATGTGCCATCCAGTCGAAATTGCCACTGTCTACCACTACGCCACCTACTTGACTGGCTGTACCATCCATATATTTAGTGGTACTATGGGTTACGATGTCAGCACCCCATTCGAATGGACGACAGTTGATAGGAGTGGCGAAAGTGTTGTCAACGATGAGAGGCACGCCATTCTTATGAGCGATACGTGCAAACTTCTCAATGTCGAGAACGGCACATCCTGGATTACTGATGGTTTCGCCGAATACCACTTTTGTGTTAGGACGGAAAGCCTTCTGGATTTCTTCCTCGCTGTCGTTTGGATTTACGAAGGTACAGTCGATGCCGAGTTTCTTTAATGTAACACCGAAGAGATTGAAAGTTCCACCATAGATTTCATTAGATGTGACAATGTGGTCACCTGCCTGGCAGATATTGAATACGGCATAGAAGTTGGCTGCCTGACCGCTGCTTGTGAGCACGGCACCCACACCACCTTCAAGTTCTGCGATTTTCTTAGCCACAGCATCATTGGTAGGATTTTGGAGTCGGGTATAGAAATATCCTTCTTTCTTCAAGTCGAAGAGCATTGCCATCTCTTCTGAGTTGTCATACTTAAATGTGGTGCTCTGGATGATTGGCACCTCGATAGGTTCACCATTCTTAGGTTCATAGCCACCCTGTACACAGAGTGAAGCTGTACGTAATTTCTTATTCATGTCGGTTATTTTATTTTGATTGTTTAATTTCACTGCAAAAGTACGAATAATCTCTTAAAAACGCTAAATAATTCTATATTTTTCAGCTAAAATGTTCATTTTAGGTCTAAAAGTGTTTAGTGCGACCACATGATTTTTTCCAAAAGCTTTGCCCTTCCAATAATTATTTGTACTTTTGCACTCGCAATCATAACTAAAGTAAAATGCCTATGTGGAACATCGCCCAATATTTCCCGATAACCGACCCTACGCTGATTTTCTTCGTAGTGTTACTCATCATTCTCTTTGCCCCTATCATCATGGGCAAACTCCGTATCCCCCACATCATCGGAATGGTACTGGCTGGCGTGCTCGTCGGCAAGTATGGTCTCAACATCTTAGAGAGGGATTCTTCGTTTGAGCTATTCGGAAAGGTGGGACTTTATTATATCATGTTCCTCGCCGCCTTGGAGATGGACATGGAGGGTATGAAGAAAAACAAAGGACGACTACTCATCTATGGATTGCTCACCTGCTTCATTCCCTTCATCTTGACCTACGGCATGAGCATCCATTTGTTACATTACTCCCAAAAGGCTTCACTTTTGCTGAGTTGCATCATGGCTTCCAATACCCTTATCGCCTACCCTATCGTCTCAAGATTTGGTCTTCAGCAGAAGCCGAGCGTCACGTTGAGTGTAGGCTCCAGCATGATTTCCCTCTTGATAGCCTTGGTGATACTCGCAGGTCTTGTTGCGTCGTTCAGCAAACACGACGGTGTGCTTTTCTGGGTATTGTTCATCGCCAAGTTTGCTGCCTATTGCGCTGTGATGATTACGCTGATACCAAGGCTTACCCGGTGGTTTTTGCGTCGATACAGTGATGCTGTGATGCAGTTCATCTTCGTGATGGCGATGCTCTTCATGAGTGCGGCACTCTCACAGATAGTAGGCATCGAGGGAGTATTTGGTGCATTCTTCGCCGGACTTATATTAAATAGGTATATACCGCATGTCTCTCCGCTGATGAACCGTTTGGAATTCATCGGCAATGCCCTCTTCATTCCTTATTTCTTGATAGGAGTGGGCATGCTCATCAATATCAATCTGCTATTTCAGGGTGGTCACATCCTCTGGGTGGTGCTCTGCATCGTCTTCTTCGGAACACTTGGCAAGGCGATAGCAGCCTACGCCGCTTGCATCGGTTTCCGCCTGCCGCTCAGTTCGGGTCACATGATGTTCGGCTTGACATCCGCCCATGCCGCTGGCAGTATCGCCATGGTGATGGTGGGAATGAACATCCTCGTAGCCCCTAGCACCTATCTCGTCAACGATGACATGCTCAATGGCGTGGTCATCATGATACTCTGCACTTGCATCATCTCCTCCCTACTCACCGACTGGTCCTCTCGAAAGATCGTGCTCCGTGACAAGGAATTGCCAGAGGCAGAGGACGACAAGAAAGTATATGATGAGAAGATACTCGTACCAGTTCGCTATCCTGAGTATGCTGACAATTTGATGAGTCTCGCCTTCATGGTGAGAAACCAGAAGTTAAACCGCGGCTTGGTGTGTCTCAACGTGGTCTATGATGACAAGGACATGCGATACAACCAAGAGCAAGGGAGAAGGCTCTTAGAGCATTGCAGCCAACTTGCCGCCTCCACCGATGTGATGACCCAGACGCAAGTGCGTATCGCCGCCAACATCGCCAACGGCATCAAGCACGCCTTCAACGAGTTCCAATGCTCCGAGATTATCATCGGTATGCACATGCACCCTGAGGTTTCAGCGAAGTTCTGGGGAGAGTTTCACCAAAGTCTCTTCAATGGCTTGAGCCGCCAAATCATCATGGCACGAATCAAGCAACCACTCAACACGATACGTCGCATCCAGGTGGCTGTACCATCAAGGGCAGAGTTTGAGCCAGGCTTCTACCGTTGGCTCGAACGCCTCTCGCGTCTTGCTGGCAACCTCGACTGCCGTATCGTCTTCCATGGTCGCACAGAGACGCTCTCCCTCATCAACGAGTATATCCAAAATCGCCACCAGGAAGTTCGTGCCGACTATACCATCATGAACCATTGGAACGAGATGCCACAGTTGGCTGCACAGATTTCCACCGACCACATGTTTGTAGTCATCACGGCACGCAAGGGAACCATGTCTTATAAAACGGCCTTGGAACGCTTGCCTGAGGAAATCACCAAGTTCTTCTCTGGCACAAATCTTATGATTATTTTCCCTGACCAATATGGTGATACATCCGGCAACCATCTCACCTTTGCCGAGCCTCAACACCAAGAGGAAATAAGTGCATACGAGGCCTTCAGCCAGTGGATGAGAAAACATTTCAAGAAATAACGAAAAGCTTTGTTGTTCACAATTGTGCATATCCCAAAAGCACATTAGCAAAAAAGGGAGGCAAACCTCATCACAAGGTCTGCCTCCCAACACACTTATAGTTAAAAATAACCGATAATTTTACAGAATCTTATTTTTGTTCATCTGATAAGTTTTTACTTATTCAAGAACTTATCCACCTGAGCCGCAATCTTGCGACCGCTTGCCATGGCACGCACAACCAATGATGCACCATTGGCGGCATCACCTGCCACGAATACATTCTCGGCAAACTCTGGCTGCTGTGGTTTCAAGAAGCCCATCGCCAAGAATACAGCCTCAGCCTTGATAATCTCTGGCTCACCTGCTGGTACCATCAGTGGACGACCACCCTCTGGGTTTGGCTTCCAATCAATCTGCTGTACTTTTACTCCCGTCAACTTGCCATTCTTGCCCAAGAACTCCAAAGAGTTGATATTCCAACGGCGAGTACACCCCTCCTCATGGCTGGATGTGGTCTTGAGGGTACGAGGCCAGTTAGGCCATGGATTCTTAGGATCCTCTGGTCCCTCCACAGGCTTAG
>SAMEA104315437__coassemble_183_pt1 | contig 59271 bp, 60 predicted proteins | sample SAMEA104315437__metabat2_high_PE_043 | metagenome-assembled genome bin SAMEA104315437 (sample SAMEA104315437) | gut metagenome | biome: Monkey gut; feature: monkey-associated habitat; material: faeces | place: China | collected 2013 | reverse complement strand
TCATCTTTTTATAACTTTCTTGCAAAAGTACAAAAAACAAACAAATATAGCAAATAAATGAAAGAGAAAATGGAGAAAAACTTACAAAGATTAAGTAGTATAGGTGCAAAATATCGGGATAGGATAGTTTAGAAAATGGGATATATGACAAATCCTTGGATCCATGTATATAAACCGTCGTAAATGGCGGTTTATATACATGGGTATGATAGATGAATTTCCTATCCCTTAGTCTTCTTCCTTATTGTCTGCGACAATCTGAGGACCACGAACCTTGTCCTTCAAGCCAATTCCTTTCTTGATTTCGATGTTGACACCATCGCTCAAGCCTGTGGTTACTTGCTTGCGCTCGTATGTCTTCTTCTCACCGCTGCCCTTGACAACATATACGAAAGTACTGTCACCGCTAAACTCAATGGCACTCTCTGGTACAGTGATGACGTGAGTTGCTTTGGCGAGAACAATCTCGGCATTGGCACTGTAACCGGAGCGAATCTTGCCACCATTCACAGAACGAACGGCTGCCTTTACCTCAAACTGATTGGCACCATTGTTCTCTACAGCCTTTGGAGAGATGTATTCCAAATCGGCATCAAACTTGAGGTCCTGCATCGCACCAATGGTAATTTTCATCGGCATACCAACGACTAAGTTGCCCACTTCCGTCTCATCAATGTTACCACGGAAGATGAGGTCGTTCATGTTAGCCACACTTGCGATAGTGGTACCTTCATTGAAGGTATTGGCGAGAATGACAGAGTTACCCACCTTGACTGGAATGTCGAGGATGATACCAGAGATGGTAGAGCGGATGAGGGTGGAAGAGGCGCTTGCATTACTCTTGGATACACCGTCTCTTACGACTTCGAGAGCGTCTTCTGCGGCAATCTTCTCCTCACGAGCTTGTTGCAAGGCTTGCTTTACCTTGTCAAATTCATCGCCACTTACCAATTGCTTCTTGTAAAGGCTTTCTTCACGGCCAAAGTCTACTTGGGCTTGCTTGAGGTTGATTTCTGCCAAGCGTACACGTGACTGGGCACTACTGAGTTGGCTCATGTCAGGGATGACCTTTACCTTGGCAATGACCTCGCCTGCCTGTACGAAATCGCCAGCCTGCTTGCATATCTCGGTGATGATACCGCTAATCTGTGGTTTCACGTTCACCTCGTTGCGAGGTTCTATCTTACCAGTGATGATAGTGGTCTTCAGTACATCGCCAGTCTTAGGAGTAAACTCGCTATACTCCACAGGTGCAGGTTGTGATTTCTCGTAGAGGAACACGAAGGTTCCGATGAAGATCAAGGCGACTATCGCCGCAATAATCAATTTTGAATACTTCTTCATATATATCGTTCTATTTTTTATTTCCTACAAAATCTTCATTATAAATTATTCATTATTAATTAGAATCACTCGTCTCTCATCGCATCCACAGGTTTGATGCTCATGGCTCTCCAGGCGGGTGCAAGTCCAGCCAGTCCCCCTAAAATGCAAATGAGGATGGCAGAGAAGATGGCTGTCCAGAAATTCACTTGGAAATGGGCTGCGAGGATGCCATCTGTGGTGTTTGCCATTTCTAACATCTGTAAGATTGCCACGCCAAATATGATGCCGCTCATTCCTGCCACTAAGGTGAGGATGATGCTCTCAGAGATGATTTGTGAGAGAATCATCTTGGGGGTAGCTCCGATGGCACGTCGGATGCCTATCTCGGTGGTGCGCTCCTTCACGGTTACCATCATGATGTTGCTCACGCCGATAGCTCCAGCCAACAAGGTGCCGATACCAACGAGCCAGATGAGGAAGTTCACTCCCTTGAAGAGGTTGTCGAGCATCTGGAAAAGTACCTCGGTATTGAATATCATGACTCCCTTTTCGTCGGTAGGGTCGATGGAATGCGCCCTTGCTATGATGGTGCGCATACGGGTGGTGATGCTGCTCATCACTACGCCAGGCTTACCAGTCACGGCGATGATGTCAACGGCATTGCCTCGGTTATAGGCGGTGCGAAGTACGGATTGTGGCAAGGTGATGGTCTCGTCGGCACGGCCTCCGAAGTTCACGCCGTTGCCTGAGCGATAGTCTACGCCTACTATCGTATAATAGGTGGAATCTACTCTCACGGACTTTCCGCATGGGTCGCCACCGCCAGGGAAGAGATTCTTGTATATCTGTTTGCCTATCACACAAACTTTGCGTTGCTTGCGATCATCCATCTCGTTGATGAATCTTCCGTAGTAAATCTTAGGGGCGGACACTTTGGCAAAGTCAGGACTTACTCCTTGGGTGGAGCCACTGAAGGTCTTGTCGCCAAATACTACGTTTTTTCTGCCGCCAAACAGCATCGATGTTATGACATCAAGCTCAGGCATCTGCTGGTGAAGGCGTTTCAAGTCACTTGTTTCCATCTCCCAAGAACGTCCCTTGTTAAATCCCTTGTAGGGCTTGGTGGTGTGCTGTGACCAAATCATAGCTGTGTTAGTGGCAAAGCCTGCGAAATTGGTTTGCAACATTTCCTTCAGTCCTTGTCCTCCACCCATCAAGGCGATGAGCATAAACACGCCCCAGAACACTCCGAACCCAGTCAGCAGACTTCGGCTCTTGTTCCTCGTAATAGTGTCGAGTATCTCTTTATATGTATCTAAGTCAAACCGCATTATAGATGATAAATTATAAATGATAAATAATAGGCTTGCGCCGTAACAAATTAAAATCACTCAGCTCTCAGAGCTTCTATCGGTCGGATTCTCGCAGCCTTGATGGCAGGGATGAGTCCGGCGATGGTGCCTGCGATGACAATGGTGATGGTAGCTCCGATACAAGTGCCGATGCCCACGGTAGGGTTGACGAACATGGCAGCCTTGAAGAGACCGGTATCCACAGTGGTATGACCGATGGTGGCATCCATGAACTCATTGGCTGCTACACCACAAACCATGCCAATGTAGCCGAAGAAAGAGGTGATGATGATACTCTCGGTGATAATGAGCTTTAGTATAGACCATGGCTTGGCACCAATTGCCTTGCGAACGCCAAACTCTCGGGTGCGTTCCTTTACAGTGATGAGCATGATGTTGCTCACGCCCACGATACCACTCAACAGGGTGAAGAGGCCCACTATCCACAGAGCCATCTGGATGATGGCGATACCTTCGTTCATCTCAATATTGTCCATGAAGCGGTTCCATATCCAGATGGTTCGTTCATCATCGGGAGCAGCTTGGTGGTTGTTGTTGAGACTGGCACGATAATTCTTCTCAAATGCTCGGTTAGCCTCTTTGCCATCGGCTTTTCTGAGCTCGTGGAGATCGGCGTTCGTTCCGAAATTTTTGAAGGTAAACTCGATGGTGCCTGCTTCATCTCCCTTGGCATAGATGGTCTTCACGGTAGAGAAAGCAGTGAAGGCATCGTTGTTTTGTCGGCTCTCATCGTCCTTGTAGATGCCCACCACCTTGAAGGCTAATTCGCCAATTTTTACGTTCTTGCCTACCAAGGTACGATAGTCCTTGACGAGTTCCTTGGCTTGCCCTCTGCTCAATACCACTACCTTGCGGCGTTCTTTAAGGTCGATGTCGTTGATGAATCTGCCGGCAAGCATCTCGGTCTTGTCTATCTTGGTATGGGTAGGGTATACGCCTACGAGCGATTGTGAACTTACATAGTTGTCGCCGTATGCGATGTTGATGCCATACTGCTCCAGTTGTCCGCCCACGTCGCCCACCAGATGCCCGAAGGTATGGTTGGTGATGAGTATATCCTTGTCATTGAGGGTGATGGGGCGTCCTTCCTTCAGACCATTGTAAGCCTTGGAGGTCTCGCCGCCGAACACTAACATTGAGTTGGCAAGGAAGCGCTCCTGCTGTTGTAGCTGGGCATTGATGAGACCATTGCCTGCGCCTAACAGGAATATAAGCATGAAGATGCCCCATGCCACGGCAAATCCCGTGAGCGATGTGCGCAACTTGTTACGCTTCGACGTGCTCCATATTTCTTTGATTAATTCGCGCATGAAAGAAAATATTAATGTATCAATGATAAATAATAAAAAAGCTCTTGCTTTGAAGACATTGATTTGTTATTTATACATTGTTATTTGTAATTTACTTAACGTAATCTTTTGATACGAGGTGATGGTCATAGTTCTCCTCGATGCTGCCGATGAGTCCGTCCTTGATGTGTATCACCTTGTCGGTCTCGTTGGCAACGCCGCTCTCATGGGTTACCACCACGATGGTCATGCCTTCCTTCTTGTGCAGGTCCTTCAGGAGGTCCATCACCTCCACGCTCGTCTTCGAGTCGAGGGCTCCCGTAGGTTCATCTGCCAGGATAATCTCTGGCTTGGTGATGAGGGCACGGGCGATGGCCACACGCTGTTTCTGACCACCCGACATTTCATTAGGATAGTGGTCTGCCCATGGGGTCAATCCAAGTTTGTCGAGATATTCCATCGCCAACTCATGGCGCTTGCGACGGCTCACTCCTTGATAGAACAAAGGCAACTCCACGTTTTCTACGGCTGTCTTAAAAGAAATGAGGTTGAACGACTGGAAGATAAATCCAATCATCTTGTTGCGGTATTCTGCGGCACGGGTCTCGCTGAGGTCCTTGATGAGCACATTGTTGAGTCGGTATTCTCCAGAATCATAATTGTCGAGAATACCCAAGATATTTAATAAGGTGGATTTTCCCGAGCCAGATGCGCCCATGATGGAGACGAACTCGCCTCGTTCTATGTCGAGGTTGATTCCCTTGAGCACATGTAGTGGCTGGGCACCTTGGTAGGTCTTGTTGATGTCTTTTAAATGAATCATTTAGATGTATTTATGTGATTAAAACTAAAACGTTAGACGCTTGCAACTCTCGGAAAGTTGCAAGCGGCATGGTTTTGGCGTTGTTTTTTGTACAAACACCATATTGTTTTTATTCAAACGTTATAATGCCCACCTTATTATATATAGGATAACATATAATGTAAGGATGGTACCTTGAAAAATCACTTGTCCCATCATATTTTCTGCTTTTTAATGTTTTTCTCCAATTCTTCTTTCACCTCGTCAATGGAGATGTCGAGGAGTTGCATCTGTCTTACAAGCTCAGGTAGACGCTCCTTCATGAACTCCTTCTTGCGGGTCTTCTTGATTTGCTTCTTGGCTCCCGCCGAAACGAAGTAGCCTAAGCCACGCTTGTTGTAGATGATCTCATCAGTCGCCAGGAGGTCATACGATTTGACGGTGGTGTTGGCATTCACCTCCAAGAGTACAGCATATTCACGTACGCTTGGTATTCGTTCGTCTTCCTTGTACTTTCCTGCCAAGATTTCGTCGCAAAGTCGCTCGGCTATCTGTACATATATGGCTTTGTCATTGCTGAAATTCATATTGCTGTAATTTTATGTTTGGTAGTTTATCCTCACTTAGTTAGATATTAATCCACTTATTGCAGATGACCTGCATTCGGGTGAAAATCTTGTAGGATGCCCAGTAGTTGAATGCTGAGAGGACAAGGAAGAAGATGCACGTGATGGCGGCTGCGACGTAGCTGTTGCACTCGTATAAGCTGATGTGGAAGTTGAGGAGACCATAACCAGCAAGTTTGGCAATGATATAGCCGAACACCATAAACAGGAAAATTCCAGTGGCAAACGTGAGCAATGGAGCCATCTTGCGATAGAGGGTGCCACCCAGGGTACAGAACGAATGGGCGAAAACCAAGAAACTGAGGAAAATGAAGTCTCCCTCTCGCATGTGAGTAAACATAGGTAAGTCAAGCCATTCCTTGATTACTGGCAGCGTGATGCTTACATGGAATCCTGGGTCCAGAATGAAGCTGAATGCCAACTGGATGACATCTGTGCCAATGAGGGTGAAGACAAGCAATATCAAGCTGCCGATGAACTTCATCAGGAAGCAAGACATGTATTTCTCTATCTTGTTGGCTGGGAGCATCAAGAAACTTTCTCGACCGTTTTTGGTCTTCATGATGTCGAAGATGCAAGATGCCATCGCATAAAATGCGCAGAAAACCATCGGAATAGAGAAGACGGCTTCTTTTGTCAAGTAAGACGCTTTGGCCACTTCAATAGAATCATAGCCACAAGAATTGTTAAGCATTACGAGGCTGAAGAGCGAATAGCCGACGATGCAACCGATAGTGGCTCCTACATAATACTTCCAGCGTGTTAAGAGTTCCCAACGCATAAGCATGCCCAGTCTCTTTATATCAAATGTCTTGTTCATAATAATCTCTTTTAAAATTATATTCTTAAAAACTAAATCTTTTTGCTGATTACGGCGTTGAAGAGCAACTCCAGGTTCAGCTGTGTCTCTGTGTCTCCTTCCTGTCGCTTGGCGATGACAGCATTGCCTTGCAGGGTTGGCTCGGCATAGAGTACGGTGTCATCCATTTCGGCAGGTGTGCGATAGGCAAAGGTATATTGCTCGCAAATGTCGCTTACCGAGGCATCGAGCAAGAGATGGCTCTGGTTCATGATGATGATGTGGTCGAGGAGCGACTCCACGTCGTGTACCTGGTGGGTGGAGATGATGAGGGTGCGCTCATCAGTCATATTGTTGGCTATCACTTTGCGGAACTGGCTCTTCGATGGGATGTCCAAGCCGTTGGTTGGCTCGTCCATCAAGAGGAAGCGGGTACCTGTGGCGAGTGCGAAACTCATGAATACCTTCTTCTTCTGTCCCATCGAGAGTTCGTTCATTTTGAGAGAGAGAGGTAAATCAAAGTCCTTGAGGCAATTCTCCAATACTTCTTGGCTGAAGTTAGGATAAAAGCAGCGGTTCATATCCACGTAGGTCTGGAGCGAAACATGAGGTAGGTCAAACTCCTCTGGCACCATGAATATGTCGCGGAGCATTTCTACCTTGCGCTCTTGTGCCGAGAGACCATCCACGAGGATAGTGCCTTGCTGCTGGCGGAGCAATCCACTGATAAGATAGAGGAGTGTGCTCTTGCCTGTGCCATTCTTACCGAGCAAGCCGTAGATGTTGTTCTTCTGAAGGCTCAATGAGAAGTCTCTGAATACGAGGTGCTTGCTACCTGGGTATCTGAAATCGATGTCTTGTACTTGTATCATAATCTTTAGTGTTTTAGTGTACTACTTTAATAGAACACTGCAAAGGTATGCTTTTCTTTGATACGCTCCAAATATTTCGGCAATTATTTTTCGACTTTAACACATTGTTAACAATTCCACCTTATTATATAGAATAGGAACAGCTTGATGTAAAAATAGCATTGGTTTATAATGGAAACAGGCATGAGCAAAATGAAATTGCCCATGCCTGTTTGGTAAGTATCTTGTTGTGATTAGATGTATTTCATAAGGATATCCCAAACTGCGATGATATGGCAGATGCTTCCTGCCAACACGAAGAAGTGGAAGACGGAATGCATGTATTTCTTCTTGTTGATGCTGTAGAATACGGCTCCCGTGATGTAGCATACTCCCTCGGCGATAATCCAGACGACCGTGGCTGGTGTCACAGAATCGTATAGAGGTTTGAAGGCGACAAGTACGGAGAGCCCCATGCCCACGAAGCAGAGGGTCTCTAAGTTGCTATGGTCCTTGAGTTTGGCAAAACTCATGATGGTTCCTACGATGGCACAAGCCCAGATGAATATGAAGAGGCTCCATCCCCAGTAGCCTTGGTCGCGGAGTGCTATCAAGGTGATAGGAGAGTAGGAACCTGCGATATGCCAATAAATGGCGGCGTGGTCCCATTTGCGTAGTCGTTCCTTCCACTTGCTCCAGGCAGATAAGGCATGGTAGGTGGTGGAGGCGATATACGACATGAGCATACCGAAGAGGTAGAGGATGATGCCTGCCGTAGCCCATCCGTTATGCTCGGAAAAACACCAGTATAGGAAGATGATGCCGAAGACCACACCCAAAAGGATGCCACCGGCATGCGACCAAGAGTTCCAAAGTTCCTCTTTATGGTTGAAATGAATTTTGAGTTTCATCGCTTTGTATCTTTTTATGCGTTCTTAAGCTTCCACTATAGGCTGTCTGCCATGGATGTTGGCTTAATGGCGGCAAAGATACTAAGAAATTTCGAGTTTAAAGCCAATTTTAGGAATTGTTATGATATGAATGTGCTCGTCTTTGTCGAATATCTTGCGTAGTTGCGAGATATAGTTGTCGAGGCTTGGGTCGGAAGAATTGCCGTCTGGCCAAAGATCCTCTTTGAGGGCTTGGCGAGAAACGGTCTCGTTGCTATGTTTTAGCAGTAGGTGAATCGTATCGAATTGTTTGATGGTTAATCTGCATTCCTTGTTTTTGTTTAGAAAAAGCTCTCTGGTATTGATGTTCAGCGAGTATTTTCCGATGCCGACTATGCAGGCTGCATCTAAAGTTTCTTCCTTTTTTGCGAATCGTTGGATATAGGCGGCTACCTCGTCAATCTCGAATGGTTTTTTCAGAAAAGCGACTGCGCCTTCTCCGATAGCTTTTGTCAAATAGCCGGCATCGGTATGCGATGTCATGAAGATGACGGGAATGTTCGAGGCGTAGAGTTTGAGCTGTTGCATCTGCTCTATGCTGTTGTCTTCACCTACTTCCACGTCGAGCAAGATGATGTTTGGGCATGCGGATTCGACAACGGCTTGCAGACCTGCAAGCGATGTTTGGTATGTCGGTTCCATACCTAATGCTTGTAACCCGATGAAGATGGTGCTGCCAAGTATGGCATCGTCATCAACGATGAGTACTTTTATCTTGTTCATATAGCTGTTTTTTCAATACTTAAATTTGGTTTAACCTATGTTGTTATATGGGATGGTAAATGTGAATTTACTTCCCTTGTTAGTCTCGCTTTTCACCATGACATGTCCACCATGAGCTTCTACTATGTATTTTACGAGTGCTAACCCGATTCCGTTTCCTTTCGGGTTGTTGGCGTGGGGAATACGATAGAATTGCTGGAATATTTTCTTTTGTTCTTTTTTATTGATTCCCCAACCATTATCGGCAACGTTTGTCTGTATGAAGTCTCCCTCTTTTCGGATGCGAACATCCACGTTGACTCCTTCGTCTGCGTATTTTACGGCATTCTCTATGAGGTTTCTCAACACATTGAGCATATACATCTTATCGGCCTTTATGGTGGCGTTGCCTTGTGTTTGGTCGATGATGTTGATGCGGTGAGGCTTCTCTTTATAGATGATGTCGACATCCGTTTGAGCGATGTTGGCAAGCTCTGCCATGTTTGTCGGCTTTAGGTTCAAGATGAATTTTCTCTTGTTGTCGGCTACAGATAAGAGGGTCTCAATAGTGTTGACAAGTCGCTTTGCCTTGTCTGCCGCCTGCTCAATCACGTTGCGCATATTCTCGTCTGTCACTTTCATCTTGATGACGCTCATCAGCATAATGACACTGTTGATGGGGGCTTTCAAGTCGTGTATGATGCTGTTGGCGCTCAATTCCCTGTTTTTCAGCAGCTTGTCCTTTCTCTTGATTTCTCTCAGCTGATAACCAATGCAGATAGCGGCAACAAGCACAAAGAGAAGTGACAGAGTTAAAGTTCCGATGGAATGCCAGATGAATTGTGATGGCGGTATGTGTATTGCCACACGGATGAATCTTGGATGTGCAAGGCTCACGGCATAGTCCTTGGAGTAGACCCAGGATGATGGGATGTCTCTTCTTCCGTATGCTTTGATTACTTGTTTGTCCTCATTTAGCAAGAGAATGCTATGCTCGTAATCTTCTTTGATATTTCTTCTGAAGATTGTGTCAAGAACGGCAAGGTTGAGGGGACGACCTTTGGCTTCATAACTATCTTGGAGAAATAATGAAATGATGTCGGAAGCGGAAGTGATAATTCCTTTTTCTTTGAGCTTTGAAACATCAAAAGAATCTAAGTTTGCAACCTCATCTCCTTTTTGTGGAATTGGGGGTGTTTGTGTGTTAGGAACTTTGATACTTAAATGTTGGTTTTTTACTTGTTGTAAGTTATTTGAGTCTTTAGCTCGTAAGCTACGCTCTTCATCTATGGATTTTGAAATTTCAGAATTAATAATAGGAATATTATCATCAATATACTTTATATATTGCAAAGATATATTGTAACTTTGCAAGCAACTAATCATAATGATAGCGATAATTGTAATATATGTCGTTCTTTTCATTTTGTATGAATAAACATTAGTTGTGCAAAGGTACTAATTTTCATTCACATAAACACATTTATCATTCTTTTTTTACTAGTTTTAATGAAATCTAATGAAAAAGAGATGAAAATATTAGAAAAACATTAGATTTTTGTTAGAAATGATATGGGAAAAAGCCTGTACCTTTGCAGTCGAAATCATATAACAATAAAAATTGAACAAAAATGGAAATTTTAACAGAACAAGAAATGCAGAGAGTTTTGGGTGGTGGGTATTGGATTTACCTTACAGAGCAAGGCTGGATTTATGTAGATGAGAACGATGAGGAAAATGACGACATAGATATTATCTATGTTGGTTAAAGGCGAGTTATTGAACATATTAATAATAATTTAAATTAGAAAGAAATGAAGAAACAATTAGATTTTGAACCAATTGAGTTCACAGAGTTGGAAGGTGTTCTTGGAGGTAGCTCTGCTTTCCGTGGTTGCGTTATCACGAATGGTAAGTGTGATGAGGGAGGTTGTGCAATTTGTAATGGTCAGTGTGGTAGTTCCACAACACTTAAGCCTTCTACAGATGATACAATAATCCAGCACCCTCCTGTAGAAAAGCCAGATCCAGCTGATGTTAAGTAGAAAAGTTGGGGGATTTTATCCCCTAACTTCTTTTATGTAATATAATAAAATGCATAGTAAAAATGGTACAATTATTAAATCATATACATTTGTTTGCCCATAATGAAGAGTATGCTTTTTTTGATAAGGAAACATTTTCTTTGACATCTTTAAATAAACCTACTTATCAGGTAATAGAGATGCTTCAAAAAGGCATTGGCGTTAAAGAAGTCTCTTTGAACCTTAATATACCATTAGAGGAGATTAAAAGTTTAACAGCTCGTCTTTCACGTAAAGTCAATGAGGTCAGCTTAACTGAAGAAAAACAAGAAAAGCCAGTGATTCGCAGAATAACTCTTCACATCTCAAATGATTGTAATTTGAGATGTAAGTATTGTTATGCTTCAGGAGGAAATTATAAAATGAAGCGTGGATTGATGACAGAAGAAACGGCTAATTCTTTCATTGATTTCTGCGTGCAGAATTTTGGTAAAGTTGAAAATATCGTATTCTTTGGTGGCGAACCTTTTATGAATCCTTCTATTATAAAATATGTATGTGAAAAATTTACAAGATTAAAGAATGAGGGGGTGATAGATTATTGTCCAAATTTTGGAGCGATTACGAATGGGACGATGATGACTGAGGAGGTAAAGACTGTGGTAGAAAAATATTTTTCTTTTATTACAGTGAGTATTGATGGTCCTCAAGCTATTAATGACTTTAATAGAGTGGATCGATATGGTAAGGGCTCTTATGAACGTATTGAAGATTTTATTGAAAGAATAAAAGAAATGCCAAATATGTTGCTTAGATATGAAGCGACCTTTACGAAGCAACATTTGTTGGAGGGTTATACTCATCAATCTCTTCAAGAATTCTTTAAAGCAGAATTTGGAATTGAAGGGGATGTTGTAAATGAGCAAAGCATGGAAAAAGAAAATATGTACTCCAATATGGTTGTTGAAACAAAAGATGACAAAACGGACTATGATAGTACATTTTGGAGTGTCCTTGCTGCTGTTGTGGAAAAACAATCTAAAACGATGTGCCCTTTGTATCGTGGCATGTTGGCGGTTTCTGTTGATGGCGAATTATACCCATGCCATATGAATGCTGGCGACAAAGACTGCTCTTTGGGCAATGTCAAAGGAGAGAGTATTTATAATAATAAAGATTCTTTTGTTAAAAAACAGCCTGGTTTGAAAAATAATTTTAAGGATAATTCTGTTTGTAATAAATGTTGGTCAAATAAAATATGTGGTGGTTGCAGCCGTTTATGGTTTTATGATGAGGATAAACATGTTTATAATACATATCCAAAAGAAAGGCTATGTCAAGCGAACAACCGGTATTTGGAACAGATTTTGTTTCAGATAATCCATTTAAGGAAGAATCCTCAAAAATGGAACCGTTTTGTGAGTGAACTGAAAATAGCATAAAAATAAATATAGTAGATATTAATGATGAAAAAGGTTTTATTAACTACGCTTTTGGGATTGAGTTCTGTCGTTTCTTTAGCTCAAAAAGTAGCAGGAAAGGTCGTTGATGAAAAAGGAAATGCTTTGAAAAATGTTTCTGTTCAAGTTGTTGGCAGTGATTCTTTGGTCTCTACTTCTGATGAGAAAGGAATCTTTGTCTTGGATTGTGGAAAGAATAAGGAAGAGAAAACGACTCTGCGCATAACTCATGTCGGCTATCAACCTTTAGATATAGCCATTGACGGTAATGAGGAAGAAATGCAATTGGGAAAATTGACGTTAATGAAGGGTAGCTACAACCTTCAGGAGGTGACTATTACTGCTGATGCTAAGCGACAAGTTGATAGAACCGTCCATTTCCCTTCTGAAAAAATGAAAGCCAGTGCGAATGACGGCTTTGAATTGGTCAATAAGATGATGCTTCCAGGGGTTGTTGTTAATCTTGGAGAAAAGTCTTTGTCTATGCTGGACAAGGAATCTATATTGTTGTATATCAACGATAAACCCGCCTCAAAGGCAGAAATGATGGGATTGCGTCCTGTGGATGTCATTAAGGTTGAGTTTATTGATGCTCCAGGAGCGGAGTATGGATTCGATACAAACGTGGGTGGTGTCATCAAGTTTTTTGTGAAGCGTCATGATCATGGTTATGCCGTAGGAGCGCAAACATTGAATGCTGTTACTACGGTCAATGGACAAAACTATGCTTATGTCAATTTTTACAAGGGTATGTCAGAATTTTCTGTTTCAGCAAGCAATACTTATACAAATGTACATCGCAGAAATACAAGTGAATATAATGAGTATAACTTGGGAGAGGAAAAACATATCGTACAGCGTGATGGTATCAACACAAAATTGGGGTATACCAGTACGGATGTCGACTTGACTTACAACTTGACCAATCCACAGAAATACATCCTTGACTTTAGTGTGTCGGGTACATTCTATGATGCACCAAATCGAGGCAATAAACAGTATGTCACAGAGACAGGAGTTACGCCTTATTATAGTTTCACAAAGAATACCGAGCATTATTTCAAACCTGTGCTCAATCTGTTCCATAAGGCATATCTTGGTTCTCACCAGACATTGACTTCCAATGCGGTATATACGATTATAGATACTGATTATGGCTATTATTTGGATGAGTATCAAGATGCAGATTTGACAGAAAAGAAAAACCAATATAGCTATGATACTGATGGCTTAAAGCATTCTTTTATCTTGGAGACCAAATATATGAACCAAATCGGGAAAATGGCATGGACTTCTGGTATCCGTTATGCCTATGGTGATGTGGAAAATAAATATAAAGGCTATTCTGATGAGGTAAATCGTATGTATGACAACACTGCATACCTTTATTCTCAGTTGTCGGGCAGTTTGTGGAAAAAGTTGGGTTACTTGGTTGGAATTGGTGCATCATACCAGTATGCCAAGCAGGGTGAATTGAAATCAGAGAACTGGATTTTCCGTCCTATGGTAATACTCCAGATGCCAATAAACAAAGTTTATCTTAGATATTCGTTCCAAGTATCTCCAATAGTGCCATCATTGGGCAACTTGAGTGAAACTATGCAACAGGCTAATGCGTATGAGTATTCGCAAGGCAACCCGGGGGTGAAGATGAATTCCTACTTTATTAATCGCCTGGTTGCGAGTGTGTCATTGGGAAAGCTATATTTGCAGAACTCGGCTCGATATGATTATTCTCACCATCCTGTGATGAGTGAAATCGGTTTGGTGGAAATCAATGGGCAACAGGCTTTCTTGCGCTCTGTTGCCAATCAGAAGTCTTATACCCATTTTAATGATAATCTTGCTGTTCAGTATCAGTTGATTCCTGATATGCTCTCTTTGCAGGGAAGTGTGATTTACCATCATTATCAGTCAATTGCCAATTCGTATCGTCATTTCTTGAATGATGTTAATGGAATGGTGCAGGCTGACTTCTATGCAGGAAAATGGAGTGCTGGTGTAAGTTGGAATTCTGCTTCAAAGAGCTTGGCTGGTGAGACAATTAACAAAAATTCTTCCTATAGTAATGCCTATCTCAATTATCAGATGGGACAATTTAGGGTAGGATTGATGGTTAACTATCTCTTTCAAAAGAATGGTATTACCCAACCAGAGGAGTTGATCAATAAGAATTTGAAAAAGTCTTTGACACTTCGAGTGCCTTCTTTTGGCAACATGGTGATGGTCAGCCTTGTCTGGAATTTGCAAAAAGGTAAGGAGCACAAGTCTGAGGAGAATTCTTTCTCTAATTCTGATAGTGATTCTGGTATCTTGAAATTCTAAAAAGATTAAATGAATATATAATGTTTCGATTTCTGTCTTTCCCCATTGCATATCAGCATGATGGTATGCAATGCGGGGTGGCTTGCTTGAAGATGGTATGTGAGCATTTCGGAAGGAAATATTCACTCGACATGCTTTCGCAAGTCTGTTTCGCTACGACCGAAGGAGTCTCGATGTTGGGCATCAGTGAGGCTGCCAAAACTTTAGGCTTGAAGGCCGTCTGTGTGAGAACCACGACGAATAGCCTTGCCATGGCAGATATGCCATGTATCCTTCATTGGGATCAAAGGCATTTTGTGGTACTATATAAGGTCAAAAAAGGACGAAAATTTTATTTGGCAGACCCTGGTAAGGGATTGGTTGCATATAGCCGTCATGAATTTGAGCAACATTGGGTTAGTACCTTGTCAAATGGGGAGCCAAAGGGTATAGCTATGTTCTTGGAACCTACGGATAAGTTTGCTACTTACCAGATGGATGGCTTTTCTGAGGATGCTGGAGAACGACGGTCTTTTCGTTTCCTTATGGGGTATTTCAAGAAATATCGCAAGTCATTTGCGCTTATTTTCTTGAGTTTGGTGCTCGGTTGTTTGATTCAGTTGGCAATGCCTTTCCTTACCCAGTCGATAGTAGATGTGGGCATCAAGGGGAAGAATCTTGATATTGTGTGGCTCATCTTATTAGGACAGTTGATGTTGACCATCAGCCGTACTGTTGTCGACTTTGTGAGAAGTTGGATTCTGCTTCGCATCAATATGAGGATTAACGTCTCCTTACTCAATGATTTCTTTGTGAAATTGTTGAAGTTGCCGATGTCGTTTTTTGATACGAAGTTGATGGGTGACCTCATGCAGCGTATGGGGGATCATAGCCGTGTGAACAATTTCTTGACCCAGAAGGCTCTCAACATTGCTTTCTCTCTCATCACTTTCGTGGTGTTCGCCTCAGTCCTGTTTTTCTATCATCAGGGGGTATTCTTGGTTTTCCTCATAGGAAGCATACTCTATGGGCTTTGGATGATGAAATTCTTGCATCGCAGGAAGTTGCTTGATTACGAACTGTTCGAACAACAGTCTATCAACAACAATAAGACGTATGAGTTTATTACTTCCATGCAGGAAATCAAATTGCAAGACTGTGAGCAGCGCAAACGCTATGAATGGGAAGAGGTACAGGTCGATATGTTTGGGGTACAGTCCAAGACATTGAAACTTCAACAGACTCAGGAGGTAGGGTGCGTTCTCATCAACGAGGTGAAGAACATTGTGATTACTGTTGTGGCGGCGACTGCAGTCATTCATGGACAGATGACACTTGGTATGATGCTCGCCATACAATATATTATCGGACAGCTCAATTCTCCTATCGAGCAACTGATGAGTTTCTTCTATTCCTTGCAAGATGTCAAGATTAGTTTGGAGCGCATCAATGAGATTCATTGCAAGAAAGGGGAGGATGACAAGCCAGGGCTGCTTACGTCTGTACATGATAAAAGTGATGGTATCAGTGTCGATTTCATAGATTTCAAGTATGACCCACATGCCATTGAGAAAACGCTCGACAATGTAAGCATGTTGATTCCGCAAGGCAAGGTTACTGCCATTGTGGGTGCTTCTGGCAGTGGAAAGACTACACTTCTGAAATTACTGTTGGGTTATTACCCAGTGACGGCAGGAAATATCTTGATAGGCGATACTGACATCAATGAAATAAATAAGAAATGGTGGCGTCGGCAATGTGGTGTTGTCATGCAAGATGGAGTCATTTTTTCTGATACGATAGCAAGGAATATTGCCGTAGGTGATGGTCCGATAGACTATAAGCGTGTGGAGGAAGCTGCAAGGATGGCTTGTATCTGGAGAGACATTCTGATGATGCCCCTTAAACTTGATACCAAGATAGGTAGGGATGGAGTCGGATTGAGCCAAGGACAGAAACAACGCATCTTGATTGCAAGGGCGATGTACAAGAACCCTGACTATATCTTCCTTGATGAGGCTACCAATTCACTTGATTCCCTCAATGAGCGTATGATTGTGGAAAACTTGAATCTCTTTTACAAGCGAAAGACTGTTGTGGTGGTTGCCCATCGGCTCAGTACAGTGAGAAATGCCCATAATATCGTGGTGATGAGAGAGGGCAAAGTTGTGGAGTCGGGAAATCATGACAGACTTATCAAGTTGCATGGCTACTACTACGATTTAGTAAAAAATCAATTGGAGTTAGGGGAGTAATACATATATATAAAGCAAAGACGTTAAACTTCTGTTTATCGTCTTTGCTTTATTTGTCTATTCTTTGTCCTTTTCTGCTTCAGTTGGAAAAATCATCAAAAAAGTATTGGAGGTTATTGTTTTTTTTTATATTTTTGCACCAGAAAGCCATGATTGTGGCTGTTTTTGGATGATTATAATATAATAACTAACAACTGAACTGATATTATCATGAAGTTAAAATCAATCGCTTTTTTGCTGATGACCATCGCTATGCCTGCGATGGCAGAACAGGTATCGGTGAATACGAAGGGTATGTCGCTCGTCCTTGATGTCGAGAATGGCAAGCCTGCACAGTATCTTTATTTCGGTACTAAGTTAAATAACGCTGATTTACAGAATCTTAAGGTGGCTACGGATGGTCGTATGGATGCTTATCCTGCATACGGCTTGAACACACCTGCTGAGGCTGCTCTTGCCATGCGCCATAGTGATGGTAATCTTTCCACCGCTCTTGTCGCTACCGGTAGCGATACCAAGAGTGAGGGTAATGCTACGGTGACTACTATCCATCTCAAGGATCCTGTATATAATATTAAGGTAGACTTGAAGTACCGTGCCTACAATGATGTAGACATGATAGAGGCTTGGACGGAGATTGCCAATGGTGAGAAAGGTACTGTCACCCTGACCACCTTTGCTTCTGCCATGCTTCCTATCCGTCGTGGCGATGTATGGATGAGCCATCTCTCTGGTACTTGGGCTAACGAGGGACAGCTCAGCCATGAGAAATTGGCTCCAGGTGAGTTCGTCATCCGCAACAATGATGGTACTCGTAACTCGCATACCGACCATGGTGAGGTGATGTTCTCACTCAATGGCAAGGGACAGGAGAATACGGGCGATGTCATTGGTGCAGCTCTCGTATACAGCGGAAACTATAAGTTGAAGACTGTCACTGATGATACGGAATATCATTATTTCTTTGCAGGCATCAACGAGCAGAACTCCGAGTATCACCTTAAGAAGGGCGAGACCTTCAAGACCCCTGCCTTGGCTCTTACATATTCTACAGAAGGTTTGAGTGGTGCGAGCCGCAACTTCCATAAGTGGGGCCGCAAGTACATCCTCGCCCATGGCGATAAGGAGCGTGATATCCTCTTAAACTCTTGGGAGGGCGTATACTTCGATATCAACCAAAAGGGCATGGACCAGATGATGGCAGACATCCACTCGATGGGTGGCGAGCTCTTCGTGATGGACGATGGCTGGTTCGGCAAGAAGTATCCTCGTAAGACCGACAACTGTGCATTGGGCGATTGGGTGGTAGATACCAATAAGTTGCCTGAGGGTATTGAGGGATTGCTCCGTGACGCCAAGAAGAATGGAGTGAAGTTTGGTATCTGGATAGAGCCGGAGATGACCAACAGCGTGAGCGAACTCTATGAGAAGCATCCAGACTGGATTATCAAGGCACCTAAGCGTGATGCCGTCTTGGGACGTGGTGGTACGCAGCTCGTTCTCGACCTCGCCAATCCAAAGGTACAGGACTTTGTATTCAGTGTAGTTGACAATTTACTTACTAAATATCCAGATATAGCTTACATCAAGTGGGATGCCAACATGCCTATCATGAACCATGGTAGCCAGTATCTCCCTATGGCTGACCAGAGCCACATGTATATTGCTTATCACCAGGGATTTGCCAAGGTCATCGACCGCATTCGTGCCAAGTACAAGGACGTAGTTATCCAGTGCTGTGCCAGTGGTGGTGGTCGTGCCAACTGGGGAAACCTTCGTGGTTTTGATGAGTTTTGGGTAAGCGACAATACCGATGCCCTCCAGCGCATCTATATGCAGTATGGTACCAGCTACTTCTTCCCTGCCATTGCTATGGCAAGCCATATCTCTGCTGTTCCTAATCATACCGTTTTCCGCACCACTTCCTTGAAGTATCGCATCGATGTGGCTATGAGTGGCCGTCTCGGTATGGAAATTCAGCCTAAGAACATGACCGATGAGGAGAAGGCTCTTTGCAAGAAGGCAATCTCTGAGTACAAGCAGATTCGCCCAGTAGTTCAGTTTGGCGACCTCTATCGCTTGGTTTCTCCATTCGACAACCAGGGCTTAAGTTCTATCATGTATGTGAGCGAGGCAAAGGACAAGGCTGTGTTCTACTGGTGGAAGCTTGCCAACTTCTATAATGCTCACCTTCCACGTGTGAAGATGGCAGGCTTGGATGCCAACAAGATGTATAAGGTACGTGAACTTGATGTTATCGACAACAAACCTCTTGATTGTGAGGGCAAGGCTTATTCTGGTAAGTTCTTGATGGAGCATGGCTTGGAGATGCCTTACATCCATGATGTAGATTATAACAAGAAGAACGATTGGTCTTCTCGTGTCATCTATCTCGAAGCAGAATAGAAATACGTTTTTTCATTCACTTGGTTCCGACAAGTTTTACTTGTTTTCTCCAATGAAAAAGAGGGTGCGTCATTGACTTATGATACACCCTCTTTCAATTTCTTACCTCTTGTATTTTAATCTCTTCCGTGCATGTGGTCCCACTTCAGGTAGATGCCTGCAAGGATGGTGCCGGAGATACTATGCCAGGCGCAACTGATGGCGCAAGGGAGGACGGCGAGAGGTTGGGCGGCAAAGAAATTGCCAGCAAGCACGGTGGCGAGTCCTGCGTTTTGCATGCCCACCTCGATGCTGATGGTGCGCTTCTTGGCAGTATTGAAACCTGCCAATCTTCCAGAAAGCCATCCGAGGCAATATCCCAAGGTGTTGTGGCAGAATACCACGGCGAATGTCCAGAGGAACAGCATCAATCCACGAGCCACTAAGTCGTCATGAACGGTGGAGATGACGCCTCCCACGATGAAGGCAAGGCACGTTACGCTCACGCCAGGCATCAAGCTTTGGATGGTAGGGAAGCATTCCTTTTTGCCATAGATATAATTGAGTGCGCAACCGATGGCAACAGGGATGATGGTGACGATGAGGATGTTGATGAACATGCCCACGGCATCCACGTGGATAATCTCACCTGCCGTAATCTTCATCAGCAATGGTGTCATCACTGGGGCGAGAATCGTTGAGGCACAAGTCATGCCCACGGAGAAAGCCACGTCGCCATGACAGAGATAACTCATGATATTGCTCGATACACCGCCAGGACAGCAACCTACGAGCAGTATGCCAAGTGCCAATGCTGGGTCGAGATGCCATACATGAACCAAGGTGTATGCCACGCCTGGCATGATGATGAATTGGGCGCAGGCTCCGATGAAGACATCCAATGGACGTTGTGCCAAAATCTTGAAATCGTTGATGGTCAGCGTCAATCCCATGGTCAGCATGATGATGCCAAGAATGACGGTTTGGGTTGTTCCTCGCACCCAGTCGAAGGTATGTGGGAAGAAAAATGTGAATACGGCTACACCTATGATGAAGAATGAGGTGTAATTGGCAAGCCAACGGCTTAGCCCTTGAAAAAACTTAAGCATAATTCTATTTCTTTTAAAGTCCTAATATTTTTCTCTATCATTTTCTGTTTCATGTTTCCTCTCTTTCAAAAATGCTTCCTCTCTTTCAAATTCGAGTGCAAAGGTATCTCTTTTCTTTTAAACAGACAAATATTTTAAGGAATAAATAATAGATTGTGATGTTTTTGCGTATTTTTCCTTACGATATTGCACGAATGAACTTTCTCTGTGCAATAAATTGTAAGCGTCGTTTCTTGACGAAAACTTGTCTGTATTTGCGTTAGTTCATCATAATTTGTTGATTTTCCTGCAAAAACTTCTTTTTTTAAAATACAAATGTGTAACTTTGCACACAAATCAAATAGATAGAATGAACGAAGATTTTGACATAAGACAAGAATCGGTGTCGCCTGCCGAAAAGGAATTCGAGAAGGCATTGCGCCCATTGAAGTTCTCTGACTTCAGTGGACAGACGGGCGTGGTGGAGAACCTCGAAGTGTTTGTGGAGGCGGCAAAGTATCGTGGCGAGCCACTCGACCACACGCTCTTGCATGGTCCTCCAGGACTGGGTAAGACTACCTTGAGCAACATCATAGCCAATGAGTTGGGGGTAGGATTCAAGATTACATCAGGCCCTGTGCTCGATAAGCCTGGCGACCTGGCGGGTATCCTTACCTCGCTCGAACCCAACGATGTGCTCTTCATCGACGAGATTCACCGTCTCTCGCCCGTAGTGGAGGAGTATCTCTATTCGGCGATGGAGGATTATCGCATCGACATCATGATAGATAAGGGACCATCGGCTCGCAGCATCCAGATAGACCTCAATCCGTTTACGCTGGTGGGAGCTACCACTCGCAGCGGCTTGCTTACCGCTCCATTGCGTGCCCGCTTCGGCATCAATCTGCACTTGGAGTATTATGACCCAGAGACACTGCAAAAGATTATCAAGCGAAGTGCGATGCTCCTAAAGGTGCCAATCGAGGATGAGGCTGCGGTGGAAATCTCTCGCCGCTCTCGTGGTACGCCTCGTATCGCCAACTCCCTGCTCCGAAGAGTGCGTGACTTCGCCCAAGTAAAGGGCAATGGTACCATCACCTACGACATCGCCCAAGTGGCTTTGAAGGCACTGAACATCGACCAGTATGGCTTGGACGAGATAGACAACAAGATTCTCACCACCATCATCGACAAGTTCCGCGGCGGTCCTGTGGGCGTGAGTACTATCGCCACTGCCATCGGTGAGGACGGCGGTACGGTGGAGGAGGTATACGAGCCATTCCTCATCATGGAGGGTTTCATCAAGCGCACTCCTCGTGGTCGTATGGCTACCAAGCTTGCCTACGACCATCTCGGTAGAAATCCGTATGCAGGAAATATCATGCAAGGAGACTTGTTTGAGTAGTTGATAGTTTATAGTTAATAGTTTATAGCATTCTTACTGAAGGCATAGATTATGAAAGTTGGAATATTTACGGGTACATTCGACCCATTTACGATAGGACATCAGAACATAGCGGAGCGTGCGCTCCCGATGTTTGACAAGTTGGTCATTGCCGTGGCGATGGGCAAGCTGAAGCGTGCCAATGAGGAGATTTCGCAGCGTGTGGAGGACATCAAGAGGGTGTTTCCTAAGGAATGCTTCGAGTTGGTGGATGCCAGTGATGCCAGCAAGGGTTACCGCATGGAGGTGGTGGCTTACGATGACCTCACCATCGACCTGGCGCATCGCATGGGAGCCAAGTTCTTGGTGCGTGGTGTGCGTAGCGTCAAGGACTTTGAGTATGAGCGTGAGCAAGCCGACATCAACAAGCAGCTAGGCGGTGTGGAGACCATTCTCCTCTTCTCCGACCCTTGCTACAGCAGTGTGAGCAGCACCCTCGTCCGTGAGCTCCGCTTCTTCGGAAGAAATGTAGATGAATTTTTGCCAAAAATAAAATAGATATATATGATTACATATAATGTAGATGGCGTGAAAATGCCAAAGATTAAGCGTCGCGATACCAGTGCATGGATTCGCAAGGTGGCTGCCTTCCATGGCAGAAAGGTGGGAGAGATAGGCTATATGTTTGTTGACGACGAGAAGATTCTGGAGGTCAACAATGAGTATTTGGGTCATGACTACTACACCGATGTCATCACTTTCGATTATGATGAGGATGATGTCATCAATGGCGATATTGTCATCTCTCTCGATACCGTTCGCACCAATGCCGAAAAATTTGGCAAGACCTACGATGATGAGCTTCATCGTGTCATCATCCATGGCATCCTGCACCTCTGTGGCATCAACGACAAAGGTCTAGGCGAGCGCGAAATCATGGAGGACAACGAGAACAAGGCTCTCGCCCTGCTCGAAGGTGCCTCTATTTTGAAGTGAAGAGTGAAGAACGAAGAGTGAAGAATTCTCTTGCAAGCGAGAGCAGAGCCAAACTTGTTTGAGCTATGCCGAGTGCAGCAGAGAATCTTCTAGAAGAATTCAAATGCTTTGTCTCTTAGGTAGAGTATAGAAAAACGAACTGTTAACGGTAACCAAAAGATAGGAGAAATGATTATGGCAACAGCAATTAAAGCAATTCCTACATTGGAAGGCAAGGAGGCGGAAGCTTTCCTTCGTCATGCAGAAGAAGCCGAGCGCAACTTTAAGGGATTCAAAAATATAGATAATCACCCTTATTGCGTGATGGCTCATAGCATTTTGGAGAATGCAGGGATGAGATAAGAGTGCCATAATGTTTCTTAGGATATAACAAAGGGAGAACCCAACTATTTTTTTTGTTAGATTCTCCCTTTGTCATTATATTCGCTTGTCAGCTTTCTAAGCTCTTGATTCTCTCCCTGCATTCTTTCAATATCTCAGTCAACTCATCTACCTTGGTGGCTCTCAGCATGGCGATACGTGTCTGGCGGAAGTCGGGGATGCCCTTGAATATAGGGGAGGCGGCGAGATGACGGCGAGTGTGGAGGATGCCACGATACTCGTCGATGCGCTCCACATTGATGCGGAGCTGCTCCTCTAAGAGGTCTATTTTCTCATCTACGGTGAGAGGGGCTGCACCTGTATTGTCTAAGTAATCACGGATTTCCTTGAATATCCATGGGCGGCCGAAGGTGGCTCTACCTATCATCACAGCATCCACGCCATAGCGGTCGAAGGCAAGTTTGGCTTCCTCTGGAGTGGTGATGTCACCATTGCCGATGATAGGGATATGAATGCGAGGATTGTTCTTGACGGCTCCGATGAGGCTCCAGTCGGCTTCGCCCGTGTACATCTGACTGCGAGTCCTGCCGTGGATGGTGAGAGCTTGGATGCCGCAATCCTGTAGCTGTTCTGCCAAGTCGGTGATGATGAGGTTGTCGCAATCCCATCCCAGGCGAGTCTTTACGGTGACTGGCACGTTCACTGCCTTCACCACCTCGCGAGTGATGTCGAGCAACAAGGGGATATTGCGGAGCATACCTGCGCCCGCTCCCTTGCCAGCCACTTTCTTCACAGGGCAACCGAAATTGATGTCGATGACGTCTGGGTGCGCTTGCTCCACGATCTTGGCTGCCTCCACCATATCCTCGGTGGTGCGGCCGTATATCTGAATGCCCACAGGACGTTCCTCATCGCTGATGGTTAGTTTGCTGACAGTCGATTTTATCGAGCGTACCAAGGCTTCTGCCGATACAAACTCAGTATAAACCATAGCGGCTCCGAATCGCTTGCAGAGCATACGGAAACCAATGTCCGTCACATCTTCCATCGGAGCGAGGAAGAGGGGCTGAGGTCCAAATTCTATATTTCCTATTTTCATTGTTTCTTCTAAAAAACTTCTTGTTTTATTTTGTGGCTGCAAAGTTACTGTAAATCGGGGATAAAACAAAATTATTAGCAAATATTTTGAGTTGAAGATTATCATAATTTATAGGTATATATGCTATAATGGGTTTGAAAAATCATATTTATTGGGTATTGCTTGTTCTTGAAAAATGCTGTACCTTTGCATCATGATTACATTTGCGCAATTTGTATGAACCTATGATGCATCTTTCAACAGGATTAAGGTGTGTTGGTGAAAGAAAAGTCCTGTAATGTATTAAGTATTAACAAATGAAGAAGATATTATTGTTAATGTTCGCAACTTTGTTTACTTGGGTTAGTTGCAGTAGTGATAACAAGGGTGAACTTGATGGTAATTGGGACGAAATGAAGATTTCGGCAGAAAATGTATTGTTAGATGCATCAAAGAAGGAAGGTGTTTTTATCAATGTTCCAAAAGAAGGGGCAAACTTTTCTTTGCAAGTTGATAATTACAATGGCTGGTGGGTTAGCTCGGTTAGTGAGAAAACTACCGAAAATGGTGATTTTAAGTTGGCTTATCAAGCTGGACGTGATAAAAAAGTGTATAAAAAAGATTGGTATAATGTGGAGATTGATGCCAATAAAGCAAAATGTGTTATAGGCGAAAATAATCTTATGGAATCACGAACAATAAAAATGGTGATGACTGTTGGAGATGCCTTTAAGACAATTTATATTGTTCAAGTTGCAAAGTAAAGCTATAAAAATGGTAAAGAGGGTGGGTCACAATCTTATGACACTCCCTCTTTTATTTATATTAAGAATTTATTACTTTAATAAATGATACATTCCCCCTGCCAATGTCCTCACGATTCCCTTCATCTCCAAGGTGAAGAGGAGTGCGGGGAGACGAGTGACATCGATGTGCGACTGTACGGAGATGATATTGATTTGCAGGTCGTTGTGCTTGGCGAGGACATCCACGATGGCTTGCTCCTCTGCCGATAGCTCGGGGAAGAGGGTGCGCTCGATGCCTTGCTTCTTGGCTTGCATCAACTTAGCATCGTCTTGCCATCCCATGTCCTTCACGAAGTCGGCGGCACTGGTGATGAGTGTTGCTCCATTCGAGCGGATGAGGTTGTTGCATCCCTCGCTGTAGGCATCGCCGATACGACCAGGGAAGGCGAAGACATCTCGGTTGTAGGCTTGCGAGATCTCGCACGTGATGAGGCCTCCGCCATGGGCGGCACTCTCTATCAAGATGCAAGCATCCGACATGCCAGCCACGATGCGGTTGCGGCGCACGAAGTTGATTTTGTCGGCATTCGTCTGGGTGAGAAACTCGGTGAGCAAGCCACCTTGCTCCGTCATCCTCAGTGCCGTCTCCTTGTGTCGGGCAGGGTAGAGGTCGTCCAATCCATGCGCTAACACGCCCACCGTCTCGTAACCTTTGTCGAGAGCTTGGCGGTGCGCCACGATGTCCACTCCGTATGCCAATCCGCTCACGATGAGCAGTTGCGGACAGAGTTGTTTCAGCTCGCTCACGAATCTTCGGATGAGGTCTTCGCCGTAGGGCGTGCAATGTCGGGTACCTACGATGTTGATTACTCGTTGTTGGTTCAAGTTGGCATTGCCCTTGTAGAAGAGCATGAGCGGAGCGTCATCGCATTCCCTCAGGCGTTGGGGATAGCGGTCATCGTTCATGCAGATGGCTTCTATGCCATAGCGCAGGTCGTATTCCAACTCCACCTCGGCTCTCTTGCGTGCCTCGTTGATGTTGGCGAGTGCGGCGATGAGCTTGGGTGAGGCTTCGGGCAGGATGTCTTGAATGTGGTCTTTGTTTTCTAAGATGGTCGTTGCCGAACCCACCTTGCGGTAGAGGTCGAGCATACCGGCAAGGCTGAAATAGTTCAACCTCGTCAGCACTATCGTATTCAGTATTTCTTGTTGATCCATTATTTTCTTTTTAGATATTCATATCCGATGCGGCAGCGGAGGCATTCCTTCTTGTCGCAGTATTCTTTCTTGAGTTGGATGAGGGCTTGGCTGTCTCCAGCGTTTTCCACGGGCAATCCGCACTGCTGCCACATCCTTACGATATGGTTGTTTTCTGCTTTCAAGGCTTCGAGGAAGTCGAAGGCACGGTCGCAGTATTTCTCCTCGCCCCTGTGCCTGCCATAGGCGAAGAGGATGGGCACCACGGTGTTGATGACGAGCAGGTTGAGCGAGAAAGGCGATATGTGCTTCTCGTTGCGGATGCTCTCACTGCCAAAGGTGTAGTGCGTCTCCCAATAGGGTGTCACTGAGGTGGCGAGCACCGAGATGGCTTCCTTTACGGTAGTGGCTTCGAGCAGTTGGCTGAGGCTTGCACGGCGGTTGTAATAGAGATTGGCGAGTTGCGAGATGCGGATGTGGGGGAAGTTCTGTGGGCGCAATCTTAAAAACCTCCATTGCTTGAAGTCCATCGGCTGGAGCGAGAACTTATGGGCGAGATAGAGGTACTCGTTTCTGAGCTTTGAGAAATAGCCGCCGTTGAGTGCATCCTTCTGGTATCTTTCGGGGATGGTGTTCATCTCCAAGAGTCCTGCTTGCCCCAAGAAGATAGCCTCTATCTGGAAGAGGTCGTCACGATGGTGGTCGACCGAGTGGAGGGGAATCCCGAATGCCCATTGCTCGAAGGCATCGCCGTTGATGCCGAAGCCATAGTTGCGGGCGAGGGTCACGAAGTAGGCGTTCTCCCAGTCGCCATTGCATCGGCGTACACGCTCCTCGATGGCATCGGTCTTCTGCGAGAGACGCTCGGTTTGCAGGGCGCTCATCCAAGAATGCACGGTGAGCCTTGTCAGCGAGGGGATGATTTGGTAGCAAGGAGGATATTGGTCGATGCTCAATAGCTCCTTGTAGTGGCGCATCACGTTGTCGGGGATGTCGAGTTGCATCTGTGTGAGCGGTGCGCCCTTCGAGTTCTTCGCCTCCAGGTCGATGATGCCGCATACGTGCAAGATGACGTTGTCGTATCGCTCGTCCTTGTCGTGGCGGTGCAGATACCAGTCGCTTGCCTTGTCGTGTATTTCCACGTTGCCCACCCATAGCGTGCCGCCAATCTTGATTTTCGCATTGAAGAAGTCGGGGCCTGCGTTGCGGTTGTGCAGTCCTGGGTCGATGACTTCCACTGGCTGGTGAGCGGTAGTGGAGAGGGGAGAGAGCGGAAACAGCTTGTGTTTCCAAACATAATGCAATAATTGCTCCATAATTGTTTTCTATTTATTTGGTTATTGTTTATTTTGAAATCTTAGGGATTCTTGGAAATTCTTGGGAAATCTTGGGAATTTAGGAGGGGGGAGTTAAGGGAAGTGAGGAGGAAGTTAAGGGACAATAGCTTCCGCAGATAAATTGTTTTCGCAGGGTTTTCGCCTATGGGAAAAACAACTGTTAACTGTTACACTGTTACAAGAGAATTCTTTACTCTTCACTTAACAGTGCCTTGTCGTACTCCTCGCTGTTGCCTAACTTGCCATTGATGAGGCATACCAATTCCACGGTTGCCTTGAGGCAGAGTCGTTCGTCTGAGGCACGGAAGATGTCTTGGTGGAAGATGTATCTCACGCCCTCTTTCTCTATCCAGAGGCGAGAAAGGAACTCATCGTCACATTGCAGTGGAGTCTTGTATTGCAGGTTCATGCGAGCCACCACGGCATCCACGCCCTTGCGGTGCATCTCGGCGAAGCTGAGGCCTCGCTCCTTTAGGAAGAGGTGGCGTGTATGCTCCATGTAGTGCAGGTAGTTGGCGTTGTTCACGATGCCCTCGATGTCGCACTCATAGTCGCGCACCTCCATCTTTGTCTCAAATATGTATTTGCTCATAATTCTTCGGATTTTATAGTTTTCACTATTAAAACACTGCAAAAATAAGCAAAATTTTCTGATTATTACTATAATACAAGCTTTTTTTGACAAAATAAGGTCGATTTTTGCGAAAAAATGATTATTTTTGCCGAAACGTTCGGATATGAACCGAACAAAGTGAAGAAATGAGAGGACCCGTACGCACTGTTTTAGTGCATCATGTGGGCTAACTCTCTCATAATGAGTAAAAACAATAAAAACAAGATAAAGATGAAAATTGCTTTGATCGGCTATGGCAAGATGGGACACATGATCGAGGAGATCGCCCTGCAGCGTGGCCATGAAATCGTTTGTAAGATTGACGTGAATAACCCTGAGGACATCGACAGCCCTGAGTTCTGCTCGGCCGATGTCGCCATCGAGTTTACTAACCCTACTGCCGCTTATGGCAACTACCTGAAGGCCTTCTCTCATAACGTGAAGGTGGTGAGCGGCTCTACCGGATGGATGAAAGACCATAAGGAAGACGTGGAGAAACTCTGCGCTGATGGCAAGCAAACCCTCTTCTGGGCATCCAATTTCAGCATCGGTGTGGCTATCTTCTCTGCCGTCAACCGCTATCTCGCCAAGATTATGAATGGTTTCCCACAGTACTCCGTGTGCATGCAGGAGACTCACCACGTGCATAAGCTCGACGCTCCAAGCGGCACTGCCATCACCTTGGCGGAGGAAATCATCGACAACGTGGACAGAAAGAAGGACTGGAAGCGTGGCGTCACCTACTGGACAAACGATGGGCATAGCGACGAGGGCGACCCAAACATCACCGACGAGGACTTGGTCATCAACTGCGTGCGCGATGGCGAGGTGCCTGGCATCCATGCCGTGATGTACGACTCGGAGGCTGACATGATCACCATCGAGCACAGTGCTCACTCTCGCAAGGGATTCGCTCTCGGTGCTGTCTTGGCGGCAGAGTTCACTGCCAACCACAGCGGTTTGCTTACCACTTCCGATTTGTTTAAATTTTAGGGAATTTATTGAATTTAAGGGAAGTTAGAGAGAAGTTAGGGGTAAATGCTATCTTGTGAATGGGAGGCATATCGTTGCCCTTAACCCCCTCCCCCAAAAACTCTCGGAGAGAGCGTGACGATTTCTTAGGCTTCTCTTAAATTCCCAAAGATAAAAAGAATGATTGATAAAGAGAAACAAAAGCTGAATATGAAGGTGCAGTGGGCGAAATTCGCCGTAGTCATCGTGCTGTACCTCGCTTTCTTGCTCTGGGTGAAGAGCTGGTTGGGACTCATCGTGGTGCCATTCATCTATGATGTATATATTACCAAGAAGATACACTGGCAGTGGTGGAAGGACGAGGAAGGACCCGTGCGCTTCATCATGAGCTGGGTGGATGCCTTGGTGTTCGCCTTGGTGGCTGTGTATTTCATCAACCTCTTCTTCTTCCAGAACTACGTGATTCCGTCGTCTTCATTGGAGAAGAGCCTCCTCACGGGCGACTACCTCTTCGTGAGCAAGGTGAGCTATGGGCCTCGCATCCCTGAGACTCCGCTCACGATGCCTCTCACCCAGCACACCATGCCTTTGGTCAACGTGAAGAGCTACATCGAGTGGCCTCACTGGGATTACCGCCGTGTGAAGGGCCTCGGCAATGTGAAGCTCAACGACATCGTGGTGTTCAACTATCCTGCTGGCGATACCCTCGTCAATGAGGAGCGCTACCAAGCCAACGACTATTACCAGATGGTATACGGATTCGGCGAGCAACTGCTGGAGCAGAATGGCCAGGCGCAAGACGTGAAGCAGATGAACCCATTGCAGCAGCGCAGCTATTTCGAGCAGGTGTATAACGTGGGCCGCAGCTACATTGTCAACTCCCCAGGAGAGTATGGCGATATCATCAGCCGTCCTACCGACCGCCGAGAGAACTACGTGAAGCGATGCGTTGGTTTGCCAGGGCAAACCCTCCAGATCAAGAACCGCATCGTATATCTCGATGGCAAGCCAAACAAGGAGCCAGACAACGTGCAGTATACCTATAAGATGAAGCTCAATGGCGAGTTCCCTATCGACCTCGCCGACCAACTTGGCATCACCAACGAAGACCTCCTCACCTACAACCAGACGGGTGCCATCCCTCTGACCCATAAGGCTTACGAGGCCTTGAAGGCGAACAAGAACCTGGTGCAGAGCATCTCCATCAATACCGATGCCACCTATGGCGACCTCTATCCGCTGAACGCCTATACGGGTTGGACGCGCGACAACTACGGTCCGGTATGGATTCCAAAGAAGGGCAAGTCGATAGCCTTGACGTTGAAGAACCTGCCAGTGTACGAGCGTTGCATCAAGGTGTATGAGCACAACGACCTGAAGGTGGATGCCAAGGGCAACATCTTCATCAATGGCAAGCTTGCGAAGAGCTACACCTTCAAGCTCGACTACTACTGGATGATGGGTGACAACCGCCACAACTCAGCCGACTCACGCTACTGGGGCTTCGTGCCAGAAGACCACATCGTGGGCAAGCCAATCTTTATCTGGTGGAGCCACAGCCCTGATCATCCAGGCTTCTCTGGCATCCGCTGGAACCGTCTCTTCAAGTTCGTAGACGACATCAAGTAAATGAAAATAGCATTCAAGTTCATCCTCTCGTTGGTGCTGGCGTTGCTCCTCGCTTGGGCAATCCGCACCTACGCATTCACTGTCTTCTCGGTGCCCGTAGGTGGGCTTCCTCCTCAGTTGAAGGAGGGCAACCGAGTGATAGTGAACAGACTTGACTGCGACAATTTCAAGCGTGGCGACCAGGTGGTTTTCGCCGATTCCGTGGAGTGCGAGAGCAACGAGGCGGTGTCGAGCATCACGGGCAGGTCGTTCGAGATGAACCGTACCTACAAGTTTTGGGAGGAGCGGCTTTTCATCGGGCGGATAGAGAAGATGCCTGGCGACACGATTCAGATACATGGCACTCGCTATGAGATACCATCCATCTGTTGCGACCGCTGTGGGTGCAAGGATTGCAAGTACTTCCTCGTGCGTACCTGTAGTGGCTTGCAGCTCGTGCATAAGCATCAGATGATAGGCAAGGCTTATAAGCTATTTTAAACTGAAAATGAAAGCATTGTTATCTTCCACATATTTTGGTCCCGTGCAGTGGTATCAGAAGTTGAACCGCTACGACGAGTGCTTGATAGAGCGTCATGAGAGCTTCATCAAGCAGACGTACCGCAACCGCATGATTATCGCTACCACGAATGGTCCTCTCGCCCTCACCATCCCTACCAACCACGACACGTCGATGGCGATGAAGGACATCCGCATCTCCGACCATGCCAACTGGCGGCACGTACACTGGAACGCCCTCCTCTCGGCATACGGCGAGAGTCCTTTCTTCGAGTATTACCAGGACGACATCCGTCCTTTCTACGAGAAGAAATACGATTTCCTCTTCGATTTCAACATGGAGATCATGGAGAAGATGATAGAGCTCCTCGACATCCGTCCGAACGTGAAGGTGACGGATGAATATTTCCCGAAGAAGAGTGTGGAGGGAAGTGTGAAGGGGGAAGAGTTTGTCGTGGATTTCCGTGATGCCATTCGTCCGAAGAAACCGCTCCCTGACCCCGACTTCACTCCGAAGCGATATTACCAGGTGTATGAGCAGAAGCACGGCTTCCTGCCCAACATGAGCATCCTCGACCTCCTCTTCAATGAGGGCAATGAGGCGATATTCCATCTGTAGGAATATCGCCTCTTTATATTTTATGCTTAGAAGAAATAGCCCAACCTGATGTTCAAGTTGCCATTGTCTATGCCGTATCTTTTGTCTTTTGGCCAAGCGTCAGGTTTTGCATAAAAAGTGCTGAGCAGTGACATAGAAGTGCCTATGCAGAAATGCTTGCCGAGCATGTAGCCGAATCCAAGGGAGCAGTATATGCTGAATCCACCTGCGTCGTTGAAGCCCATATCGTCCTTGGTATGTCCATATCCCAAGCCCAAGGTATAATCCCAGAGGAAGCTCTTGTTGGTCTTGTAAGCCCACTTGCAGCCTGCTCCAAAGAAATAGTTGTCTAAGTTCATGGATTGATGGTATGAGCCGAAATCATCGTACTTTACCGTGTTGTAGACTCCGATGAAAGCAAGTCCCCAATAGCATGGCTTGGCGGTCTTTAGTCTCCACAAGTGACTGTACTCAAAGGTGAGGTTATACCCCGTAGGACTGTTGCTTTCCATGCCTCGCTCGGTGAGAATCTTGTTGTCGAGCCAAGCGAGACCTCCGCCGATGTTGATGTAGTTGAGCGGCAGCTGGCGTATTTCGTTGTCTTTGTCCATCTTCTCGAAGAAGGCCTTTTCCTCCGCGGCGGCTTTATCCATTAGGGGATTTGTCTGGGTAGGGTCAACGATAGTGTCGGTGAGGTGGAGCATGTCGCAGGTAATGCGATGGCAGGTGCTCTTGGTGTCGGGCGTCTGGTGGAGACGTACGAAGATGGCGTTGCCTCCTGCCTTGGCGGTTTCTTGCTTGGCGATGTCGAGTACGAGTGGGTACTTGCAACGCTTGGTAGGGCAGAAGCCACCATCGGTTACCCTTACTTGTCCGATTACTTGTGCGGAGTTTGGCACAATGGCACCCTCGTCGTACACTCTGACTTTTGAGGCATCCGTGGCTGGCATTTGTTGCGAAATGTCGGTGATAACCTTAGGAGAGCAGCTTGCCATGGTGGTCAATAATAGTGTGGCTGAGGCGAAAGCTGCCAATTTAGTTAGCGTTTTTGAATTCATAACTTTACTGTTTAAATTTAGATAATGGTACAAAAGTATGAGGTTTTCCCGAATAATAGACAAAATGGAGTGTTAAATAATCTAACTTGTGGCTTGGTCGCTTGCAACTCATAGCTTTCTGGCTCGTAAGTCGTAGTTTCGCCAGTTGAGAACGAAAGTGTAACACTGTAACAGTTGTTTTCCCATCCCCCCCGCTGATAAAAGAAGTGCATATATATTATTATTAAAAGAGGTGTAACATCTCCCACCATCCCGAAATTAACTGTTACAACTGTTACACCGTCCGACCTTGACAGAACGAGATGCCCTTTCATGCCAACAGAATTATGGGAGAAAAATCCTGAAAATGAAATGTTAACGGGAAATTTCCTGTTCTGTGTAAATGTTAGATAGACAGTTGGTTATGATTGCTTTAAAAATGCCAAAATGTTAAATGGGCTCTAAGTGCAGGGTGAAATTTGGCGGTTTGGATTATTTTTATTACTTTTGCAGCCGAATAACCACATAGACAATCAAGCTCTGCAAAAAGAGCGCAATATAACACTAATAAAATTAATATTAAATGACTCAATTACATTCTTTTGATGAGTGCAAGCAGCTCAGCCGCTTCGTCATCGCAATGAACGTCAACCGAAATGGCAACAAGGGCGTTATCAACTCTTACATCCTCGACTATTACAAGGAGCTCACCCGCCAGCCTTGGCTCGCACAGCTCGTAGGTCAGATTCGTGACCTTACCTACCAGCAGAAGCAGATGCTGGAAGTAAACGAGGGTAAGGCTGGCGTTGGTGGTGAAGCCAAGGATAGTGTAGATGCTTGCCAGGCCAAGGATAGTGAGCAGATGAAGCAGCTCTCTCGTCAGATAGAGACACTCAAGAAGCAACTCTCTTTCTTCTCGCCTCACTACTTCCACTTCCTCGACGACCACCGTGCCCAGAAGAGCATCGATCCAGAGGCTTTCACCTTCCAAACCACCATTGACATCGACAATCCCGAGGAGGTGGAGGAAGCTATCCGAAAGGCTCTCTTGCTTAATGGCGAGTCGCTCAACCAGAAGCAGGAAGCGCAACGCTCGCAGCTCTTTGATGAGTTCGCCAAGACACTTTGGCAAGGCAAGCGAGGCACAGTATGAGCAAACCTACGATGGCGTGCCATACGCTGAGATCGTGAAGGCCTTGGTGGAACTGATGGGCGGCGCTCCTGCCCACGGCGCACGCAACAACTTCATCTACCGTGAGGCATGTCTGTTGCGCTACATCTGCAATAGCGAGGCGGCTTGGATCAAGGAAGTCATCCTCACCTTCGGAGAAGACGAGCAGAAGGCTTTTGCCACCGTGGAGAGTGCCTGCAAGGTGAACCAAATGGCTGTGATGCCCGACATCGTGCGCCAGGCGGTGGAGTTGGCTCGCAAGCGATTCATCGCCCAGCAAGCCACCGAGAAGGCGGGCATCTATGCCGACGTGCCTCCGCAGATGCCCGATCGCTTGCCACGCCTCGTCAAGCTCCTCACCAGCAAGGTGCCTGCCGACTTCAAGCCTGCCATCGCCTGCGCCGTCTTCCCATCCCTTGCCGCCCACCTGAAGGGCGTGAGCTTCAGATACATCGACAACCAGGTGCATGAGGCGGCTCTGATGAACTTGCTCGTGGCTCCGATGTCTTCAGGCAAGTCGCTCGTCAACGGCCCTATCGACTGCATCATGCAAGACATGGTGGTGCTCGACCAAATCAACCGTGACAAGGAGCAGGAGTGGAAGGACGAGGTGAACACGATGGGCGACAACAAGAAGAAGCCTGTGCGCCCCGACAACATCTGCATCCGCATCGTGTCGCCCGACCTCACCCAGAAGTTCTTCTCTATAAAAGAGGTGGCTGATGGAGCCGTGAGCCGCTTGAATCTCTGCACCATCATCCGTGACGACTTCGCTCCACGCCCTGTGGTGGGCGAGTATGACGGCACATTTAAAGCTGCTTTACGTCCTTACATCGACTATCTGAATGGTGCCTACGGCGTGGTGGATTGCAAGAAGGCTCGCCAGTTGGCGGAGCGACTGGAGGCGGAGATCATGGAGACGGCGCAGTTGGCAGACAATAAGTCGTATGCCGAGTTTGCCAAGCGTTCCTTGGCCAACGGCTATCGCAAGGCGATGGTGCTCTACCTGGCGAATGGCGAGAAGTGGGAGAAGTCGATAGAGGACTTCATCGAGTGGAGCGTGAAGTACGACTTGTGGTGCAAGATGCGCTTCTTCGGCATGAAGATGGACGAGGCGATAGACAGCGACCGTCGCTTGGTGAACCATTCGGGTCCTAACAATCTGCTCAGTTTCGTGCCCGATACTTTCTCGCTGATGGACATCCAGGCGGTGTATCAGATGCAGGGCAAGAAGGGTAGGCTCAGTTCCTTGCTGGCGATGTGGGTGAAGCGTGGGCATATCGAGAAGAATGCCGATGGCACGTATTCCAAGACGGAGCGATTCATCGCCAAGTATGGCCACTACGGCACGCCGATAGCGGCATAAAATAACACGCTGATAGCGGCATAATATAATGGAGGGGGAGTGCTTGCCATGGCATTCCTTCTCCTTTCTGTCACTTCGTCACTCAAAAACGCAAGAATGTCAGCTTGCTCCCTTCCATTTCTTGACCTTCATCAAGAAATAAGGCTTTTTTGAAAGAAAGTCTTTAAATTATTTGTGTGCGCACACAAAAGGTATTATCTTTGCACTCGAAAAGAAGAAAGAAGGATAAAAGATTGATAAAAAGGATAACTTGAGAGATTGATTCAGGAAGTGCAAAAAAGGTAATGAAGAGATTGATTCAGGAAGAGATTAGGTATTGAGGAGATTGATTCAGGACACGACAACACGATATGGAAAGATTGATTGAGGTATTAGAACAATAAAATAAAAAAAAGAAAGGAAAAAGATTATGATTACATTTGGGATAATGACAGCAGCAGTTGTAGCGTTTGCAGTGATCGCTTTCGCAGGTATTAACCTCGGAATCAACGCTTGCAAGTAAGCTGCAAAGCTGAGAGAGGGCTGAGCGAGCAAGGAAGTTGCCGCAAGGCTGAAAGAGGCTGAAGGCCGCAAGGCAAGAAGCCAAAGGTAAGAAAGATAAAGGATAACAAATTAAAAACAGAGAAAGGAACAAGTTATGTTGACATTAGGAATGATTTTCGCAGTAGTTGGTGCTTGCGTTGCACAGGTAGCAGTTATCAACAACAAGATGAACTTGAGCAAGTAATGCTCTATGGAGTTGGAGGAGTAAGCAATGCTCTTCATGATTTTGAGGTGGGCAGCAATGCTCATAGAGAAAGTATAGAAACAGTAATTTTTTTAATAATAGAGAAAGGAAACGATTATGATGGTATTAGGAATGGTTTTCGCAGTAGTTGTAGCATGCCTCGCTGAGGTGGGTGCAGTAAGCAACAAGTTGAACTGGAGCAAGTAATCCAGAGTTTTTTTCAACTGGAGCAAGTAATTCAGAAGTGTTTTAACAAGTTAAAAGTTAGGAGCAAAGGGCTCCTAAAGATGTAGATGGGAGCGGATGAAGCTCCTTTTTTTGTGCCCTTATGTTTGTGGGGCGATATAATGATTTGTGGTGAAAATACCGCAAATTTGCTTGGATTTTGTGGTAAACTTACCACAAATCATTTGTTAGAAGATGATTACTTGAATATCAGTGTGGTGAGCCTCTTCTCATCGAATAATTCCTTGGCTACTTGCTGAATCTGCTCGGCGGTAATCTCATCCACTTGCTCATAGAGCTTGTCCACGTTCTTCTCCCAACCATAGTGGAGGAAACTCTTGCCGAAGTCGAGGGCGAAGTTCTCACGGTTGTCGCACGCCACGCCAATCTGTCCCTTGATTTGCTTCTTGGCGGCACGCAGCTGGGCATCGGAGAGGGGCTTCTCCATGAATCTATCCAGTTCCTTGCGCACCAGGCGGAGGCATCGCTTCACATCGTGCTCATCGCAGCCGAAGTAGATGCTCCAAGTGCCTGTGTCGCCATACGCCACCATCGTGCTCTCCACGGTATAAACCAAGCCATTATGTTCACGCAGGGCGAGGTTGAGCTTGGCGTTCATGCCAGGGCCTCCAAGGATGTTGTTCAGGAGATAGAGGGGCATACGGCGGTCGTCATGCACGTCGTAGGCTCTTGTGCCTATCATCACATGGGCTTGATGGGTATGCTTCTCCATCACGATGGTTGCGCCATCGGGATTTTGAGGTTTGAGTTTTGAGGATTGAAATTTATGATTACCAGTAGCTGCGCAAGGCTGCTTATGGCTTTCTGTACAGCCTTCTATACTATTGAATTCTTCACTCTTCACTCTTCGTTCTTCACTTAAAACGTTCTTCTTCAAGAGAGTTACCAATTTTTTGAAGTCGATGTCGCCGTAGGCGAAGAACACTGCGTTGTCGGGGCGATAGAGCTTCTTGGTGAATCGCAAGGCATCCTCGGTGGTGAACTGGCGCACTTGCTCTGCTGTACCGAGGATATTGTGCCCCAGGGGATGTCCCTTGAAGAGGATGTTCTCGAACTCGTCGTATATCAATTCGGCTGGCGAGTCGTTGTAACTCTCTATCTCATCGCAGATGACCTCTACCTCCTTGTCAATCTCCTGTTGGGGATAGGTGGAGTGGAAGACGATGTCGGAGAGGAGATCCACCGCCCTGGCGATATGCTCCTTCAGAATGGCGGCGTAATATACCGTGCCCTCCTTGTTGGTGTAGGCGTTGAGGTCGCCACCCACGCTCTCCAGGCAGTTGAGGATATGCCAAGCCTTGCGTCGCTCTGTGCCCTTGAAGGTGACGTGCTCGCAGAAGTGAGCCAATCCCTCTTCGCCCGGCTCTTCGTCTCGGGTGCCAGCATTGATTTGATAGCCGCAATACACCACCTTGCTGTCGGAAGGCAAGTGGATGATGCGAAGCCCATTCTCTAATGTATATGTATTGTATTTCATTCTTCTTAATCAATATTTTTGCTCATTGGGCAGGTAACAAACCTGCCCTCCCGGTTATTCTTCTTGCAATGAACAATGCAAAGGTAAGCAATCTTTGGCTAATGTGAGCATCTCAATCAATAAAAAAAATAAAAAATAGAGCTTTCTCTTTGTGTTGTCAGCAAAATGATTTATCTTTGCTCCCTATAAGGGACATTTCTCCTACTATCAGGAATATGTTCCCCCGTTAAACTTGAAATAGTAGTATATAAAAAATACATTTAGATACAAATGCGCAAAGTAATAGGAATAGGAGAAACCGTGCTTGACATTATCTTCAAGGGCGGCAAGCCGATAGAGGCAGTGCCAGGCGGCTCGTCATTCAATGCCCTCGTCTCGTTGGGACGTTCGGGCGTTAACGCCTCCTTCATCAGCGAGGCAGGCAATGACCGCATCGGCGAATACGTGATTCAGTTTTTGAGAGACAATGGGGTGAATGCCGACAACGTGAGCATCTTCCCAGAGTCGAAGTCGCCGCTCTCATTGGCTTTCCTCGATGACAACAACAATGCCGACTACATCTTCTACAAGGATCATCCGCACGACCAGCTGGAGTTTGCCACGCCGGATATTCAGCCTAATGACATCGTGCTCTTCGGCTCTTTCTTCGCCCTCAATCCAGTGGTTCGCCCTCAGGTGGCAGGTTTCCTGGAGTATGCCAAGGAGCATGGAGCCATCCTCTATTACGATGTCAACTTCCGTGCCTCCCATCAGAACGACATCATGAAGATTACGCCTAATCTCATCGAGAATCTGGAGTATGCCGACTTCGTGCGTGGCAGCCATGAGGACTTCGGCATCCTCTACAAGAAGCCAAAGGCAGACAAGGTGTATAATGCCGAAATCAGCTTCTACTGCAAGAAGTTTATCTGCACCCAGGGCGCAGAGCCAGTGGAGGTAAGAGCCGAGAATGGTTTCGCCAAGAGCTATCCATCTGAAAAAACGCAGACGGTGAGCACCATCGGCGCAGGCGATAACTTCAATGCTGGTTTCGTATTCGGATTGATTAAGGATGGCATCACCCGTGAGGACATCGACCGAGGACTCTCTGAGGCGCAGTGGGATAGCCTGTTGGCATCGGCACAGCAGTTCTCCGCTGAGTGCTGCAAGGACATCTACAACTATGTGTCTAAGGAGTTCGGAGAGAAGAAAAAAAAGGAACTGAAATAATAGGGGGAATTTATTGAAGTTAAGAGAAGTTTGTAGGAAGTTAAGGGACAAATATTTATCTGCTTGATAGAGGATGAATTTGAATGAAATTCATTTGTAAGATTAGAAGGGATAGCTATTGTCTCTTAATTTCCCTAACGACCGTAGGGAGTGATAGCTTCCTTTAACTCTTCTTAAATTCCCTCTCAAAAAGCAAACGACTATGACAGAGATTACAAACAAGATTTATTACGTAGGCGTGAACGACCGCAATAAGCATCGTTTCGAGGGTCTTTGGCCTTTGCCTAACGGAGTGAGCTACAACTCCTATATCATCGACGACGACAAGGTGGCTTTGGTGGATACCGTGGAGGTGGACTTCTTCACCCAGTTCTTGGAGAACATCCACGAGGTGATTGGCGACCGTCCTATCGACTACCTCATCATCAACCACATGGAACCTGACCACAGTGGCTCCATCGCCCTCATCAAGAAGTATTATCCTAACATCAAGATTGTGGGCAACAAGAAGACCCTTGGTATGCTCCAGGGCTTCTATGGCGTAACCGACGACGTGGTGGAGGTGAAGAATGGCGAGACCTTGAATCTGGGCAACCATGAGCTTTCGTTTGTCCTTATCCCGATGGTTCACTGGCCAGAGACGATGGTGACGCTCGATGCCCAGCATAAGGTGCTCTTCTCGGGCGATGCCTTCGGATGCTTCGGTGCCTTGAATGGTGGTATCATCGATACCGAAATCAACTGCGAAACCTTCTGGTTGGAGATGGTGCGCTATTACTCCAATATCGTGGGCAAGTATGGCGTGCCAGTGCAGAATGCGCTGAAGAAGTTGGCGGGTGTGGAGCTGGATTACATCTGCTCTACCCACGGACCTGTATGGCATGAGCATATCGAGAAGGTGATTGGTATGTACGACAAGATGTCGAAGTATGAGACGGAGCCAGGTCTTGTCATCTGCTACGGCACGATGTATGGTAACACTGAGCGCATGGCAGAGATTATCGCCCGTGCGGCAAGCAAGGCAGGCGTGAAGAACATCGTGATGTACAATATCTCGAAGACTCATCATAGCTACATTCTCCGCGACATCTTCCGCTATAAGGGCTTGATTGTGGGTGCTCCAACCTACAATGCCGGTCTTTATCATGAGATGGAAGTCCTCCTCTCCGAGCTTGCCAACAAGGACATCAAGGACCATCTCCTCGGCTGGTATGGCTCTCACTGCTGGGCAAGCAAGGCGGTGGCAAAGATTCAGGAATGGAACGACACGAGATTGCACTACGAGGCAGTAGGTGAGCCAGTGGATATGAAGCAAGCGATTACACCAGAGGTCAAGGCGCAATGCGAGGCATTGGGCAAGGCTATGGCAGAGAAACTATTGTCAAGTGAAGAGTGAAGAATTCTCTTGCAAACGAGAGCAGAGCCAAACTTGTTTGAGCTATGCCGAGTGCAGCAGAGAATCTTCTGAGAAGAATCCAAATGTATAGTTGGATTCTGTTGAGTTATGAGGGCGGAAAGATAAGCTGATGCAACAGTTGTAACAGTGTAACAGTTGTTTTTCCGTCCTTTCTCAATCTTATACCATCAAAAAACTTTAAATTCTTAGAGGAATCGAGTGAAAAGCGTACATTTGCTCCCAAAAACTGTGTCATGACACGAAAATTGAGAGTAAATTAAAGTATAAACCTAAAAACAATAAATAACGATGAACAAATCTGTATTTCTGACTTTCGTATTATTATTCTCTTTCCTCTTCGCTTATGCAGAGGAAAGAAGTGCTACACCTCGTAACCAACTCGCCCCAACACCGCCGATGGGATGGATGACTTGGAACATGTTCAAGGGAGACATCTCCGAACAGCTCCTCCGTGAGACGGCGGATGCGATGGTGGAGAGCGGCTTGGCTGCTGCCGGATACCAATACATCTTTATCGATGACTTGTGGCAGGGAGGAAGAGACAATCACAACAATATCATCCCTGACCCCAAGAAATTCCCTCATGGCATGAAAGCCGTTGCCGATTACGTTCATTCCAAGGGCTTGAAGCTCGGCATCTACTCGGATGCTGCGCAACTGACGTGTGGTGGATGTACCGCCAGCTATGGCTTCGAGGAACAAGATGCACGCACGTTTGCCTCTTGGGGCATCGACTATTTGAAGTATGATTATTGCAATGCTCCTGAAGACAGTGCAACTGCTCGCCAACGCTATCGCACCATGGCGCAGGCCTTGCAAAAAACAGGGCGTGACATCGTGCTGGGCGTATGTGAATGGGGGCAACGCCAATGCGAGGAATGGTGCGAGGAGGTTGGTGGTCAACTTTGGCGTACCAGTTATGACGTGCGAGATACCTGGAAAGCCACGCATCCTGGTGCCATGGGCATCATCGACATCATCAATATCACGGCTCCTTTGGCTCCGTACGCTCGAAAAGGACAGTGGCCTGATATGGATATGCTCGTGGTAGGTTTGAATGGAAAGGGTGGTCCGTCAAGCGACTTGGGTGGAACGGGATGCACCTATACGGAGTATCAATCGCAGATGAGTATGTGGTGTATGCTGTCTTCCGTGCTTGCCCTTAGCAATGACTTACGACATCTTACCGATGAAGACCGCCGTATCTTGCTCAATCCTGACCTGATTGCCATCAATCAGGATAAGCTTGGCAAGGCAGCCGAGCGCAAGGTGAATGCTGACACGCATCAGATATTCGTACGCCCTCTTGCTGATGGCTCTCATGCCGTGGCAATCCTCAATACGGCGGACAAGCGCCTCTCCCTGACTGCTGATTTCACGAAGTTGGGACTATCAGGAAAATATTTTGTCTATGATGCTTGGCAACATCGCACAATTGCTCGCAAGGTTTCCAAATGGAAGGGGAACGTTGAGGCTCATGAGACGAAGGTGTTTATCTTGAAATAAAGGATAAACTCGATAGCAGAGTGAAGAAAGTTGTGCTTGATGGTGTGAGATTCTTGTTTCAAGAAGAATAGAAAAACAACAAAGCGGAAAGCGAGCTGGTTAACAGTGTGGTTTAACGATTGTAACAGTTAACAGTTTGTTTTCCGCTTGTTCTGTAAAGTATCGAGAATAATTTCGCTGACGAATGTTCTTTGTTATGCCTTCTCCATCATTTTCTTCAATTCCTCCAAGTCATTCGCCACCTCAATATAGTCGTGCCATTCGCCACGAATCATGCCTTTTTGCTGCATGTCATCAAGTAGGGCGATGGTGGAGTTCCAAAAGCCCTTCATGTTGTAGAGGATGACCATCTTGTGATGATAACCGATGGTATGGGAGGCGGCAACAGTGAAGATTTCATCGAGCGTGCCGATGCCACCAGGTAAGGCTACGACGATGTCGCTTTGGGCGAGCAAGAGATCCTTGCGATCGCTGAGGTTGTCGCATGGTATCTCTACATCGAGGTCGTCGAAGGTTCTTCCACCTTTCTCCACAAGGCTTGGCACCACACCGATAGCTCTTCCGCCATGCGCCTTTACCGCCTTGCCGATGCAATCCATCAATCCCATGTTGCAACCGCCAAACACGACATCATGGCCATTCTCACCCATCCACTTGCCCAGCTCCTCAGTCATGGCGAAGAAGTCTGGGTCGATATTTCTGTTTGCTGAACAAAATACTGCTATTTTCATATAGATAATATTATTTTTTGCAAAAATAGTAATAATCTAACGGAATGACGAGAAAAATGCCATTAAAAAAGTTTAAATTCGCCCCCCCATATAGGTTGTCGCTTTTTTTGTGTACCTTTGTAATCAAATCATATATAATATACGAATTATGGCAAATAAGAACGAATATCATTCAGATTATTTTGATGAGGTGAAACAGGGCGAAAGGCGTGGCAAGAAAATTGAGCAGGGATTATTTTATTTACTGCTGTTGTTGGCTGTCATTATCTTTGCTGTTATTCTCCTTGAATAGTCTTCCATTTTGTGAGATAGGTGTGCTCTCATTTTTATAAGGATAAAACGGTGATGGACAAATAATATTGAGATATACTTCATCTATTGCGGATAATTTATTAATTTTGCAGCCAAAAACTAATCTCAACAAAACAAATAGCAAGATGAAAATGAACAGAAACGTCAAAAATATGCTGGCTGTAGGACTTCTATTTGCCCTGTTATTGCCATCAGTCGATGCTCTTGCCCAGAAAGCCGGGAATGCATCTTCGGCTTCGCAAAAGCAGAAAGTGCAGAAGCGAGAAACTTATGAATGGGATGGGGAAATACCCGTATACGTGGAGCAATTGAAGCAGGAATTGACCTATCCGATGGCTTGGGGCAATAGCCCAATCAAGAATTTCAAGAAATGGAAGAAAGCGGCTCGGGAGAAGGTGCTGGAGTGCATGATGACACCACCCAAGAGGGCGAATGCCTGGAATGTGCAAGTGCTTGAAGAGGAGCAGCGAGACGGATACAGGGCGCAGAAAATCGCCTTCAACGTCAATGCCTATGCTCGCATCACGGCTTATCTCCTGATACCAGATGAGGCTTCAACTTCATTTGATGTTCATAGTGGTGCGCTTTCTTCGGAGAAAAATCATGTCAAGAAAAAAAAAATCAAGAAGTTTCCAGCCGTGAATCTCCTTCACGATCATGGTGCCCATCTCTTCATCGGAAAGGAAAAGATGATTCGGCCTTTCGGGTCATTGTCGGCAAAAAATGTATCTGTGGCAAGTCTTCTGAAAGCTAATTCTTCTTCCGATAGTATCTCGGATAAGGAGAAAGCCATTGCTCAAGAAGTCTTGGAGAATGCCGATGCCTGGGTGAAGCAACTCTACGAGGGACAGTACTTGGGCGATTACTTGGCAAAGCACGGCTATGTGGTCTTCTCGATGGATGCACCGATGTGGGGCGAGCGAGGACGCAAGGAGGGAGTGGATAGACAGAAATACGACCTCATCGCTGGCAACATGATGATGCTCGGCCGTGACCTCTCAGCCTTCATGACTTATGATGACATTGCTGCCACCGACTTCTTGGCTTCCCTTCCGATGGTGGATGCAGAGAAGATAGGGTGTGCTGGTTGCTCAATGGGTGCTTATCGCTCGTGGATGCTTTCGGCATTGAGCGACAGAATCAAGGTGGGAGCCTCCATCTGTTGGATGATTACCACGGATGCCCAGCTCACGAGGCGATATGGCAGGAAGGAGAATGGTGGTTTCGCCAACTGCATCCCCGGTCTTCGCCAATATCTCGACTATCCTCACATCGCCTCCCTTGCTTGTCCGAAGCCGATGCTCTTCATCAATGGCTCGAAAGACCATCTCTTCCCGATACCTGGCGTAGAGGATGCTTTCCGACAGATGCACGAGGTTTGGAGAAGTCAGAAAGCAGACGAACGACTCGATACCGAAATTTGGGATATTCCGCATTCTTGTGGTATCAAGCCACAAGCGAAAATCTTGGAGTTCTTGGATAAATACTTGAAAAAATAGTAGGGATAATATTGAAGAAATAGTAGAGATGAAGGGAATAGTAAAAAATAGTGGAAATAAAAGAGAATAAACGAGCGACAAGAGTAAGCGAGTAGATACAAAAAACGAGCGGAATGCAAACGTGGTAACAGTATAACAGTTAACAGTTCGTTTTCCGCTCTTTTCTTATGTGGGAGTGTTATATTTTCAAATTCAGATATTTGCCAATCCTGCCCATTACCAAAGTTCCTTAGGCGATAAATCCTTGTCTTTTCTACCCAAGAGATAATAGTCGGCAAGGAACTGGAGATTGGCTTGCGTGATGGCCAATCCTTCCTCTTTCACGTACTTGCTCGTAAAGATGTTGGCATCAGGAAGCAAGTTGCCATCAATCAGCTTGCAGACAATCTCGTAAGGGAATGGACGGCCATTGCCGCTGATGATGCCGAAACTGGTCTCTGCCGCTCTGTCGGCATTGTAGTATGGGTTCTCAGGAGAGGCAATGTTATGAGCTTGCATGTATGTGACGTTAATGCCTGTGTAAGGAGTTGCACATACAATGATGCCCTTCTCGTATTTCAGTGGAAGATGGATGTTGGCAGGCAACTCATAATCTATTTCCTTGAGGAATTCCTTGAGAGCCTTGTTGTCTTCCAAGAATATGAACTTATTACCATATCCTTTATCCTTCAGCAAGTTGTAGTCCTTGATGGCTTGCTCGTGGTCAACCTCTCTTTCTTTCTCGGCATCTGCCACAAGTTTCTTGAAATCCTCGTCTTCCCAATAAGCATGGGATGGTTGGTTCTCGCAAATCTTTTCGAGCCATTCGCTTGAGGTGAGGGAAAGGAGGTTGTTGCGCAAGGTGACGGTCATGTCCATTTGTATGCCGTATGCCATCTGTTCACTGAGCCCCTGAGGAGAGTTTGCCATCTGCTGCAAGGTGAACTGGAGTCGCTGTTGGTTGCCTATGTTGAAATAGCAGCCATAGTGGAACCATGCCAAGAGGTCTCGGCGAGCCACCTCTATCATGTCTTTCTCCATGGAAGTATCGTATCCGCACAAGAACTCATGCAAACGCTCATTCTCTGGGGCGGTCTCATATTCCTTGTCAAGGATGTTGTATGCCATCTTGGCTGCAAGTTCCAAGGTACCGAAGACACAAGGCACGGCTTCTTGCACGTAAGAACTCTGCTGATAATGATGCCAAAGGAGGAACTTGATGTCGGCGAAGTTGATTTCATCGGCATCGTATGCCTCGTCGTTGCCAGTGAGCGAACTGTTGATGTATTTCGCCTCATTCTCATAAAAAGGAATATGGCAGCCATAACGTTTCATGCACTCTGTAGTAAAAGTCTTCCAAATGCCGGTGTCGGAGAGAATATCCTCGAAATAAGCGGCGATGGAGAGGGCGAGTTGCTTGGCATCCTCGATGTTCTTGAAGTTATGTGTGAAACAAGCCTCGTCTAAGGCGTGATATATCTCATTTGCCAATTCGGTGTAGTACTGATCTACTTCGTCAGGTTTTTCGTATGGATGTTTTGCCATCCAATCTTGGGTGAAAATTACTTTTTTCATATAGTTCGATTGTTTGTTATTTCAGTTGTTAATGGCATTGGAGGTCCAGTTGCATCGGCTGCACTACGGCAAAAATGCCACACAATTTTTATTGTTTTGGGTCAAAATGACTAATAATAACTGCAAAGGTAATGATTTCTCTCCGAAAAAATGCAAGAATTTGGATAAAAAATCGTAACTTTGCACCCGAATTTAGGCAATTCGTATTAAAGAATGTTTCCGAAGGTTCGGAATTTCATTGATTGCCGCAAGCGTTTCGGAAGGATTTTGCACCCTAATTCATGGCTGGGAGGGTGAATTCGGCCTTCCATTTTGATTATAATGAATTAAGGTTAAAAAGATTTGAAGACATTTGAAGAATTGGGCGTGTGCGAGGAGATTCGCCGTGCCATCGAAGAGCTTGGATTTGAGAATCCAATGCCAGTTCAGGAAGAAGTAATTCCCTATTTGCTTGGTAATAAGAATGATGTCATTGCGTTGGCGCAGACGGGTACGGGTAAGACAGCCGCATACGGCTTGCCTTTGCTCCAGAAGACCGATGCCTCTCGCAAGGATACCCAGGCAGTTATCCTCAGTCCTACTCGTGAGCTTTGCCTCCAGATAGCCGACGACTTGAATAGTTTCGCCAAGTACATCGACGGTATGCACATCGCCGCTGTATATGGCGGTACTGACATCGGCTCGCAGATTCGCACCCTGAAGCATGGCGTGCAGATTATCGTAGCTACACCAGGTCGATTGCTCGACTTGATTAATCGTGGCGTGGCTCAGCTCGAACATGTTAACAATGTAGTGCTGGATGAGGCTGACGAGATGCTCAACATGGGTTTCTCTGAGAGCATCAATGCCATCTTTGAGAGTGTGCCAGAGGATAGAAACACATTGCTCTTCTCTGCTACCATGAGCAAGGAGATTGAGAAAATCGCCCTCAACTACCTGCACGACCACAAGGAAATCGTGGTGGGTTCTCGTAACGAGGGCGCCGAGCATGTCAATCACATCTACTATCTCGTGAATGCGAAGGACAAGTATCTCGCCCTGAAGCGCATCGTGGATTTCTACCCACGCATCTTTGCGATTATCTTCTGCCGCACCAAGTTGGAGACGCAGGACATCGCCGACAAGCTCATCAAGGACGGCTACAATGCTGAGGCCCTGCATGGCGACTTGAGTCAGCAGCAGCGCGACCTCACTATGCAGAAGTTCCGCCAGCACACCGTACAGTTCCTCGTGGCTACCGACGTGGCTGCCCGTGGCTTGGACGTGGAGGATTTGACCCACGTTATCAACTATGGTTTGCCTGATGATATCGAGAGCTACACCCACCGCAGCGGTCGTACCGGTCGTGCCGGCAAGAAGGGTACATCCATCTCCATCATCCATACAAGGGAAAAATTCAAGGTTCGCCAGATAGAGAAGCAGATAGGCAAGGACTTCGTGGACGGCACCTTGCCTTCGCCAGAGGAGATTTGCAAGAAGCAGCTCTTCAAGACGATGGACGACATCATGAAGACCGATGTGGATGAGGAGCAGATTGCGCCATATATGGAGGAAATCAACCGCCAGTTTGACTACATCGACAAGGAGGACATCATCAAGAAGATGGTAACCATCACCTTCGGTAAGTTCCTCGATTATTATAAGAATGCCCCTGAGATAGTGAAGCCAGAGAGCGGACGTGGCAAGCGTGGTGCTGAGGGCAGAGGCTCTGAGGGTGGTCGTGGACGAGTATCCAGTGGTCGCCGCAAGCATGAGGCTGAGGCTGGATTCAAGCGTCTCTTCATCAATCTGGGTAAGGCTGATGGCTTCTATCCAGGCGAGATCATGCAATATCTCAATAAGCACGTGCGTGGCAGACAGGAGGTAGGTCATATCGACTTGCTCACCAAGTTTGCTTACATCGAGGTGCCTGAGCAGGATGCCAAGAGAGTGATGAAGGCTCTGGATGGCACAGAATATAAGGGCAGAACCGTGAGATGTAACGATGCTGATGAGGAAGGACACGGCAGAGCTGCACGTGGCGGACGCTCTTCAGAAAGAGGTGGCCGCTCATCTAAGCGTGGCTATGGAGATGATGCTCGTGGCGGCAGATCAGAGCGCGGCGGCAGAGGCAGTCGTGGCGAAGCTCGCAGCAAGAAGCCTCGCTATAACGACGATAACGGCGATTGGCGTGAGCTGATTCAGGGCAAGCCATTCAAGTTGAAGGGCGAGGAGCCAAACTTCGAGGAGGAAGGCTGGGCACGCCGTCGTCCGAAGAAGAAGTAAGAAATGTAATCGATTGTAAAAAATGCGACCTTTTCATACCTTATCTATGAAAAAAAACGAGATAAGGTATGAAAAGGTTGCATTTTCTTGTTTTTGTCAATAAAAAGTATTACTTTTGCAAACGACTAAAATAAGAGAATTATGCAGCAGGTTATTATTGGAAGAAAAGCAGAACAGGCAGAGCTTGATAGATGCATGCATTCTTTGCGTTCGGAATTTGTTATCGTTTATGGACGAAGACGTGTAGGCAAGACTTTTCTGATAGAGAATTACTTTAATGGGCTATTTGATTTTACTTTTGTTGGCGGTCATCGCTTGGCAAAAGCAAAGCAGCTTCGTGCCTTTGCAAAGTCTCTCAAAAAGGCAGCAAAATTATCAAGTCAGCCAAAATTTTCTGATTGGATGGATGCTTTTGATGCTTTGGAGGAATATTTGGAGTCTCTTCCAGTGGATAGAAAGAAAGTCGTTTTTATTGACGAGATGCCATGGATAGATACACCTCAGTCTGAATTTGTCGAAGCTTTGGAGTGCTTCTGGAATGGTTGGGGTGCCCGTAGAAATGATATTGTTTTCATTGCAAGTGGCTCGGCTTCATCTTGGATGATGGATAAGTTAGTGGAAAATCCAGGAGGTCTTCATGCAAGGATTACAAGTAATATCTATGTGCGTCCATTTACTTTGAAGGAAACTAAAGACTATCTTCAAAGCCAAAAAATGTGTTTGGATGACTATCAGGTCTTGCAGCTTTATATGATTTTTGGGGGAATTCCTTTTTATCTGAGTTTGCTCAATCCTTCGGAGAGTTTAGTGGCGAATATTGATAGACTCTTTTTCCGTAAAAATGGTGAGTTGAGAACTGAGTTTGATGAGTTGTATAATGCAATCTTTAGTAAGTCTGAGAAATATTTGGAAGTGGTTGCTCTGCTAAACAAAAACAAGGAGGGACTCACTTACAGTCAGATAAGTAAGGCGACAAAGTTGAGTAGCCAACAATTAACAACAGTGCTTCGTAATTTGGAACGGTGTGATTTTGTACTCTCTTATATTCAATTTGGCAATAAGGTGAAGGGAACAATATACCGCTTGGTGGATTTCTATACCTTGTTTTATTATAAATTCATTGGTCAGATGGATTCTAAAGATGAACAATGGTGGACGAACAACTATGATTCTCGTTCAGTAATGTCTTGGCAAGGTGTAGCCTTTGAACTTGTGTGCCTAACTCATCTTTCGCAAATTAAAAAGGCATTGGGTATTTCAGGAATATCTACAAGTGCTTCTATATGGCGGTATGTTGCTCCAAAGAATTCTGCCGAAGATAAAGGAGCACAAATAGATTTGGTAATAGATAGGGGCGACCATACGATCAATCTTTGTGAAATGAAGTTTTCTACAGGGTTATATACGATTACGGAAGAATACGAAGAACATGTGCGTCGTCGTGTTGCTTTATTTCGAGAGAAAACGAGAACCACTAAATCTTTGGTCTCGACATTTGTAACGACATATGGTGTATCCAATGGCATTCATCGAAGTATTGTAGGGAAAGAAGTTGTAGCAAAAGATTTGTTCACCTAAAAATGTATGCACTTTTGGAATAAGTATATAGTTAAAAGGCGGAAAAACAAGCTCCAGAGTTAACAGTTTACAGTTTGTTTTTCCGCCCTTCTTTTTGTGTGAAAAGCATAAGCAAATCTATGCTTCAAGGTCAGTTATGCAATGTCTTGTGGTTAGCTATATTGTCCCAAGAAATTGGGAGTCGCTGACTGCATCGTCTTGATTGGAGGCGAAGAAGATGTAGCAACCGATTTTGTCTTCCTTCCAATTGGCAGGAATCTCTATTGTGCCATGTCCTTCTCCACGGCTTGTTAGGGCAGTCTTTGACTCTTGCTTGGCGAAGTTGTAAGCCACAAGCCAAGCGGTGTCATCGGTTTGCATTTGCGGATGCTTTGCCGCTTTTCCTTTTGAAGTGCTCTGTCCTTTCTCTCTCATAGAACTTAGCCCTTTCTCATCAATGATATTCCAAGAAAAGGTAATCTTTTCATCTTCCTTGATGGCAGTACACCCTTCCGCTCCCACCAAGTAGCCTTGGCTCACCATCACCTTTTCTGGCGCAATGCCCATGTCGGGGTATTCTCCCACAACGGCATTCTTGACGATATAGGACACCGCCTTATTGTAGGGAATCTGCTCACCTGCGACATAGCGATAGCCGATGATGATGACATTCTTGATCGACTTCACGAACTGATGTGCCACTTGCATTCTCATTCGTTGTGCCAGTTGAGCTGGCGACTTGGCATCATGGAAAACCGCTGGTCGTGATTTGATATACGGAATGCCATGCCAACTGCTTCCGATGACATCTCCCACCTTTCCAGAGAAAGGTTCTAATATACCTTCTTTTATTTTTGCCATATTTCTCTCCTTTTATTATGTTGTGTCTTGCTTTTTGCAATGAACTACAACTAGGTTCCCCATGAAACCCGAATGAGTGGTTAACTTAGGGTAAAGTTGGGGTAAACTTGGTTCCTTTGAGCCCCGAATCTCTTCCCTCTCGACTCTGATTCCGTTGCAAGTTCATTTCTGTTGAGCAATCACTTTTGCAAAGTTACGAAAAGATAGATAAAAGTAGGAACGTAGAATCGTGAATTTGCAATATTTTAGGCAAAAAGTGAAGTTTTTCTTCAAAAGCTATTGTGTATTCAATATTTTTGTTTAATTTTGGAGCGGATTTGGTGAAAGCCATCTCCAGACATTTTCAAGGTACAGTTTGTTTCTTTTAGCTATTTTGACGTTTCTTCAGCTGAATCTTTTTCTGTATCTTCGCTTAGAATTTTACAGTGTATGATGCTTATATAGGTTTTTTTGTTGTTGAATTGTGGAAATAGAAGTTCATAGTTGATTATATTTTAATGTTTAATTCAAAACTTTCCGTGTATACAATGAAAATAAATAATCTTTCAGAAATAGTAATACCTGATTTGACAATTAAGATGGGGAGTGGTGATTACTTTAATGATTTGCCTTCAGGATTATATACTAATGAGCAATTGTTGTCAGAAGCGCACAAGATGGAAAAAATAGCATTCCCTTTTCCTAAAGACGAAATAGAATATCTTGGGATTTTTAATTCGTGGCATGGTTGTAATGTGTTTGGTTGGAGATATTCTTTTGGACACATAAATGGCTGTTCTCTTAAAAAGGAAAAACAATTACGTCGACAATATTATAGCGAAAAAGGTTATAAAAGGGAAGAACTTAGACGACAATATAAAGCAATTGAAATTGATTTCACTAATGAACGTTTGCGTCCGCTTCAAAATGAGCATCTCAAAAACATACAGAAAAAGTTTTTATCTTATGAAATTATTGCATCTTTGTTGGCTTTAGATATAGATCCTATAAAATTTTGGTATGCTATGCTTTGGCTAATGGATTTTATAGAAGATAGGACTAATGATGTCTCAAAATGTGAACAGACACCTTTTGAGGGCTTTTCTGCTATGTTGAAAAGGTTGAGGAAATTGTATGATGAGGAAGATAATGAGAATTGTAAATACGATAGTGGTGAGTTAACTCTTAAAGTTGGTGATGAGCGAAAGCTAAAGATAACAAATGTTGATACATTGCGAATCTTGGGGAAGATAATTGATGAATATTTGGATAAATATCAAAAAGCAAACGGTACTATGGAATATATAGAATTACATAGTTACCGATGTACTTCTTTTGAAAAGTTATTGGTTCTTGAGAAAGAAAAAAAGGGAAACTCTCATTTGATGAAAATTTATCTGTTTCACAAGTATATGAAAGAATATCTTAAGAGGTATAAAGGCAAACGAAATCTTCGTGTTGTTGATTATATAGAGAATGCTCCGAAAGAGTATGCAAATAATAAAGCTTCTGTAGATAAAGAGTTACTTATCTCAAGGTTGGCTTGGGTAGTTGGTTTTGTTGTAGATAAGGAATGCTATTATATTGATAATAAAGCAATTAAATCTACTCTTAGAAAGTTTCGCCCAATAAAGGTTATGCCGCATTATTATGAATATTGAAGTAAGGGGGGATAAATATAGATACAAAAATCCCCCCTTGGAATATAGAAAATTTCTTGTTGATAATATAGTTTTCTACTATCTTTGCACCGTCAGAAAAATAACCTTAGCCGAAAGGCAGGCGTGTGTAGCTTACGCCAATATTAGCTGCAAACTTAAAATATTATAAAGTATGAAACAAGAAATTGAAAAGATAGTTAAGTCCTTAAATGAACTTAAGAAAGTAGAAATTGGCGGTAATGGTTCTAATTGGGTTAATATTGCAGATTTAGGCAAGTGTCTAAAGACAAATGCCATTGATGTTCCTTGTAAATTGCAGACATATTTGAGTTCTATGCCCAATTATTTTGAACTTTATGAAGACTGTACTCGGTCTGTAAAGGTAGTCTATGTTCGGGTTCGAAATGAACAGCAAGATGCATCTGTTCATCATGAAAAGAACAAATATAGATTGATGGATTGGGCATATTTGCGTGATATAAATGATTTCCTTTCACAATTGAAAAGTATGGCTATTTCTGAACGTTGGAGCTTTCAAAATGGACTTCCTGGTTATCCTAAGGATGCCATTTTGTGGAGTTATATCAAGTATACTTTTTGTCGTCTTCAGCATCAGAATAAAATTATCTATTCAATAGATGGGAATTATTCTGCATTTAATACTGGGCTTGTTGATAATAGGTATATTGCAATAATTGCTTTGTTTAAGCGCAATAAGCGTGAGTCGGCTTCTTCTGAATGGATATTTCATGGTTTTGTTTTTCCAGGCGAGGGGAAAGGAAAAATCCTTAATTCCCTTTTTGCAGATAATGCAGAGCCTGCAACTTATACAGATAATGCCCAAAATCTTATATATGATGTGACTTTGGGGGCTCCGATAGTTGATAATGAGCATATTATAATTCGACATATCGAAAGATTGCCAAAGAAACTTCTTGAACAGGCAGCACCAAGTATTACGTCTTTAGATGGCCGAGTATTGGGAAAAGAAGCACAGAAAGAATATTATGACAATCTAAGAAAATATGTTATGGAGCATCCTCCTGTATATAGATATATTGTTAATCGTTTTTCTGTTGCAATAGAACTTGCACTTAAGAAAGTAAGATGGGATTACAAATATGCAGTCCCTATGTTCTATCCAAAAGAAAATCGTTTGTGTTTACTTCTTCCACTTTGTTTAGTGGATGATGAACATGAAGATTTAGCTTTAGTGGTGAGTAAAACTCCAGCAGAAAAGTATGAGGGGGCAACGATGTTGCCTTTGGATTGGGCTTATGCAGACGCAAGAGTTGTATCAAAGCCAAATTGTGAGTGGTTAGATGTTAACCAAATAGCAGGAACGGTAGAAGCATAATAACTTTAAAATTATATGATTATGGCAGAAGGAATTAATATGGGACGTAAGAGCCCTTGGGCAAAAGAAGAATACATTGAGTTGTATCATAGAGTGAATGATTATGCAAAGTTTCTTAGTAAAACCTTGTTGGAGCAGGAAGGCGAATCTTCTGCAAAGGAAGCTTTGGCTGCATACAATATATTTAAGTATCCTGTAGTTTATCTATTTATTCACTATCACTATGGAAAGTTTGAAGATTTGCATATGTTAAATATGGATACAATGGCTTATATAACAATGTATGTGCCTAACGTTAAGCATTTTACACAGGGAATACTTGATGGCTTGCGAAGCCAAAATGTATTTTGTTATGATACTGATAATAGTATCGCTTCTTTATTGGAAAAAATGTGTGAAGAAGTACTTTATATAGAAAATAACTTTTAAAGAGAATTGCTATGCAACAGATTTATAAGAAAAATTTTATATTTAAGGCTGACCGATTTGAAGAATATTCAAATGGAACTTGCCTTAACAATGGGGTGACAAATACAACAATAGTTGCCAAGGTAATGGATGAGAATACCATTGCAATGGGATTGCTTGATGATATTCCCACTCGTATAAACAAGAGATTTGGACTTCCTATATTTGGCATACTGCAAGGGGATATTTTAGAAGATAGAATTCTGTATGGTCGTATTCCGCAGTCTTTTTGTTGGGATGAATCGAATGAGCCTATTGTCTGTAATATCTTTAATAATATGACTTGCATTAGATTTGCAATGTTATCTCCGCTCAGGATAGTTGATTTTTATGGGCGATTCGTGGAAATTGTATAACAAGCTTAATTGGATTCATATGGAATATAATAAGAAAAAACAGATGAATATTTCTGAATTGTTAAAGCAAAGAGGAGAGTTGGAGGCAAATATGAATGTCTTTTCAAATATTTTTGAGAAGGATTTAACTCTTATAGGTTTTGTTCCTTTCAATGAATTTGATTTGTCTTTTGTATATACACCACAAATCAATCTAAATGAAGATGTGATTTATACTCAGTATCGAATTAGACTAGCCTCTCTTGATCTTACATTGCCTGTTATGAAGAAAATCCGTGTAGTTGCAAATAAAGATGGGGAAGAATTTGAATGTCAAAGAAAGTTGATAACCAAGTATCCAATAGAGCTTTTTAAGGATTATTATTATAATTTAGAGCGTGATTTGAAGGAGGAGGTTATATCAAAAATAATCCAAAAATACGTTGACCGTGTGTTGAAGTCTTCTTTTAAATATGATATGGGGATAAGAAACTTATATGCTGATGAAGATGGAAAGCTTGTTTATCGGGCAAATGTTAATGAAATAGTCTTCACAAGAACACATGGTGACTATACTGTAATTAGTAATGAGTTTTCTTGTTTATGCGCTTATACTAATTCTGTAACAGGTAAACCTGCTTATGCTTTGTTTGACGTAGAAGATCTTTTTAAAATAGATAGCGATAAAAATGGATAGTAGTTGTTACTTTTCTGATATAGGAGATGTTTTTCACTTTGGTAGGCATAGAAATCAACTTTTATGTGATGTGTTAGCCGATGATCCTACATATTTGACCTGGTGTGTAAACACTATTAGTAGTTTTGGTATGAGTGAACGGACTCTTGAACAAATAAAAATGTTGTTCCCGACTTTTCCTATCACAGAGACTTTTCTTGATCATGTAGGTGAAGAAGAGGAGTTTTGGGAGGGTGATGACTCAGATTATGAATGGCAAGCTTATGATTATGAGCCAGAAACATATGAGCGATATGGTGGTTCATATGCACAAGATGTAATGGAATGTTCTGATGATGATATTGACATCATCTTTGATGGAGATCCTTGTGCATATTGGAATATAGATTAACCTAAAGAGTCTCTTCTTCTTCATTTACTCTCAAAAAGTGGAAGGAAAGATTTCGGAGAGTAACCTAACAACAGTGTAATTATTTGTTTCTATTTCTTTTGCTTGTTATAAAAAATCATAAGATGGAAGGATATAAAAGTGCTCAAATTTGTTTGAACTGGGGCGGTAACTCATTTTTTTTAGGAGTTGCCGCCCCAGTTCATACAGTTTTCTTTTTGAAAAGTTAAGCTTTCGTCCCTTCACTTTTTATGATTTTCTTTTGATTGTCAGATATTTATAGTGAAAGGAGGGCAAGAATATGTTCTTGTAGCACTAATCGAAAAATAATCGTCTTCCAGCGAAAGTGAAATTTGTTACTTATTTCTTCGAAAAGTGTGGTTAGGACAAAGATTGCCTTATGCCTCAGAGTGTGTGAGGCAGGAGGCGACAAGAATCTTCTCCTATTTGCAGAGAGTGAGCAATTGCTCCTCAGACGTATGTACTCGAATACGATTCTGTAAACAGTCTCACTATGCCTGAACATATGTTTGGGCATAGTGAAACTTATGTCTGTCGGTAGTGGGACATAAGTTTGGGCATAGTGAGAAAGTTGTAGATGTCGAGTTCTGTTTCGCTTAAAGTGGAAAACACTTCCTCCCTTCACTGCAATCGCTTGACAATCAGATGGAATTGCTGAAAAGTGAAGGGAGGTTGGCTTTTGTTTTTTATTTTTATAAGAACTGTGTGAGATATACTGGCAGAAAGAGGGTCTGCTCATCCTTCTGCAAATCCTTGGTATAAATCAAGTATCGCTGGAGCACTCTGCTGGAGAATTTCTGACAGAAGGCATCGAGCGAGGCATAGCGCTTGTAGCCGGATGACCTCACCTCTATAGGGCAAATCTTGTTGCCACGAGAGAGGAGGAAGTCTATCTCGTAATTGTGTTTGCCAGTCTCTGTAGGGAATGTATAATAAAAGAGCTTGTTGCCCGATGCAGTTAGCATCTGCGCCACCATATTCTCATATACATAGCCAAGATTGGCATCCAACTTATCGCTCATCAACTTTTGATAGATGATATTTTCCGTAAAATCCTTGTCCTTGAAAGCCAAGGTGATGAAGAGGCCTGTATCGGCTACATACATTTTGTATTTAGATACATCCATGGTTAGCGACATGCCGACTCCTGGGTCGTTGGCATGATACGCCATGTTGATGGTTCGAGACTCTCTAAGCTCAGAGATGAGCTGGAGCACCTTTTCGGAATCAGCATTGTTGCCTATGGTTGCTGTTATTTGATAGCGAGATGCGTTATTGTTGAGTTGTGCAGGGATGGCATCGAATAGTGAGGAGATTCTGCCAGATGGATTAATCTTGTAGAAATCATCTTCGTATAGTTGGATAATGCTTCTTTTCACTCTATCCACTTCTTGTAGATTGTGGCTGTCCAAGTATTCGCTTACGGCTTGTGGCATTCCACCTACTACCATATAGACACGGAAATCTCGCATCAGCTTGCGAGTTACAGCATCGCCAATGGCTATCTTTTTGTCGAAGAGCAATCGGAGCTGAGGGTAGGATACTGTGTCGCCCTGTGCCCATTTAAATTCCTCGTAGTCCATCGGGTTCAGCGTCATCTTCTCTTCTTCACTTGGAATCACGATGTCTTTTACGTTCTTATGGATAGAAATCAAAGAGCCTGTCTCGATGTAGTCGTAGCGTCCATCTGCGACCAAATGTTTGATGGCTTGTCGAACTTTGGGGCATTTTTGAACTTCATCAAAGATAACTAGCGATTTGCGCTCAATGAGAGATACTCCCAATCTGAACTGCAACTGCATGAAGAAGTATTCTATGTCGCTAATATAATCAAAGAGCTCTATGATTTCTTTGGATGCGATGGAGAAATCTATGAGCGCATAAGAGTCGTATTCATTTTCTGCAAATTGCTTGGCAAGAGTTGATTTGCCTACACGTCTGGCACCTTCTATCATGACCGCAGTTTTTCCCTTTCGGTTGGTTTTCCAATCGAGCAACTTATCATACAGCTTTCTTTTGAATATCCTCATAATCTTTTCTTGTTAATATCTTAATTTGGGTGCAAATATACACAAAATAAGTGTTTCCTCAAAATCTTTTTAGTTAAAATCCCCCGAAATCTCAAAATCTTTTTGGCCAAAATCCCCCGAAATCTCAAATTCTTTGGCTTTTTGAAGGATGATTATAGCCTTGATACTTGGTTTTACATCACTTCCTTTCTCTTAATTAATATCAAATAATTAATATCAAAAATGTGCAATCTTGCCACTTTTTCATATCAAAAATGTGTAATTTTGCCGAAAATTGATATTAACGCTGATTTTTTGAACTTTATACAAATGATGACAGAATATGACAGAAAAAGAGAAATGTAGCTTGGGCATGCTGTATGATGCCAACTATGATAAGGAATTGATAGAGGAGCGACAGGTGTGCAAGGACATCTGCCATGAGTATAATCAGGTGAAGCCTTCCGACTTGGAGCGAAGAGGGGAGATACTGAGGAAGCTCTTGGGCAAGACGGGCAAGGAATTCTTGATAGAGCAGCCCTTCTATTGCGACTATGGCTATAACATAGAGCAATAGTGTCCACTAAAAACGATTAACAATTGTTGTAAGTGGTTGATATACGAAAATATACGAGCAAAAGTTGACTCTATGGGTTAGAAATGACTATCTTTGCAGAAAATTTCAATCTGTAAGTTAGTTAAGACTCATGAATCAAGGTACGTATATATTCAGTCAAATATGTGATTTCCTCCCTAAGACCCAATTCGATTGGTTTGTCAAAAAATATCAAGGGAACAAGTATGTCAAGACGTTCACTTGTTGGAATCATTTGCTAGTGATGATATTCGCTCAGTTGACCCATCGAGAGAGTCTTCGGGACTTGATTGCGACGCTCAATGCGCATAAATCTAAGTTTAACAGACTTGGATTTGGAACATCAGTTACCAGAAGTAATCTTTCCAAAGCTAATGAGCAAAGAGAAGCAAAAATATTTGAAGATATGGCATATCATATGGTTAAGACAGCAAGAGACTTACGCATAGGAATAGTCGATAAAGACTTCTTCTATGAAGGCGATGTCTATGCTTTTGATTCTACCACTATATCACTTTGCCTGAATGTATTTTGGTGGAGCAAACTTCACCATGACAAAGGTGGGGTAAAGATGCATACTTTATATGATGTAAAGACTGATATTCCATCATTCTTTCTCATAACCAATGCCGATTTGCATGACTCTAAGGTTATGTCTGAGATTCCATATGAGCCAGGTGCATTATACATCTTTGATAGAGCGTATATGGACACGGAGCAACTCGATGTCATCAATACGATAAAAGCATTTTTTGTAGTTCGTGAGAAACGTCGTATGGCGTACACTGTGATTGAGGACAAACAATATAACAATCCTCAAACAGGAGTGATGGCTGATCAAACGATACGGTTTAGTGGGTACAAAACACAAAAGCAATATTCCAATCCAATGAGAAGAATTACCTTTTATGATAAGGAAGGAAACAGAACCTTTGTATTTTACACCAACAACTTCGTCCTTTCTGCAGAGGATATTGCTTTGGCATACAAATATCGTTGGAGAGTCGAGCTGTTCTTCAAATGGATGAAGCAACATCTTCACATTAAGGAATTCTATGGTACAACAGAGAATGCCGTAAAGATACAATTGTATAGTGCAATCATAGCATACTGCTTGGTTGCGATTGTTGAACGAAAAATGAAATTGAACATGGAAATGTATGATTTGTTAACCCAAGTTTGACACTTTAGGGAAATTTTCATAAATTTTCGACCTGTTTTTC
>SAMEA104315437__coassemble_181_pt1 | contig 59718 bp, 42 predicted proteins | sample SAMEA104315437__metabat2_high_PE_043 | metagenome-assembled genome bin SAMEA104315437 (sample SAMEA104315437) | gut metagenome | biome: Monkey gut; feature: monkey-associated habitat; material: faeces | place: China | collected 2013 | reverse complement strand
TTTGAGAAACTGTTATTTTTACTCCATTATTTTGGGGTGGGAAACTTTAGTTAAACATATTTATGCAGAAATTCCTATCGCCCATAGGCGGTAGTTTTAACAGTTATTTAAACATATATATGCAGAATACCAATGTCTGTGCGAAAACATATTTTCCAATAAACATTATTCACTTTTAAAATCATATTAAGCTTATGGTAAATTCAAAAGAAAACAACATCAATGTGATGGTGTTCGAGAATCCTGAGTTCGGTCGTGTTCGCACGATGGTTGATGAGAACAGAAAACCACTTTTCTGTGGCAAGGACGTATGCGATGCGTTGGGATACAAGAGACCGGACAAGGCTGTAAATCAGCACGTTAATGACCTTGATGTCCTAAAACGCTCCATCAAGGTTCCTGGCAGTCTCCGCAAGAACGGCGGCTACTTCCACAAACCTTTGAAAAGACTGCAGTTCGTTTTCCACTCTTTCCTGCATCTTGTCAAGAAAGTAAGTCCTGCTCTGCATTGACGAGGCAGTCTATCACGTCGGGGCATCCATAAAGGACTTGGGCAAGAAGTGGTTCGGATTCTCCAAGATGGAGCTGCTGTCTCCCGAAGAATTGGTGGAGAGAATCAACCGAGGATAAAGGCAAAAGAACCATAATGTCTCAAGCAAGAGAAAGGAATGAGCTTTCGCCCCCTTTCTCTTGCTTGTTTTCGTTTATTATCCCCACGTAATATCCATTAAGCTATTTCATCCGAAATCCGAATCTTTCGATAACGACCACGCCCCAAGAACTCGATATAGCCCCTGTCCCTCAGATACTGCAACTGCTGGCGAATCTTGTCTTGCACATGGAGGTTATAGGGATGCTTGGCTTGCAACTCGTTGGTGAAGGCATACATCTCATCCAACGAGAAATATTCATCGGGTAACCGCTCCACACAAGCCAACGTATCCAACAGCCAGCCACGGCTATCCAAGTTCTTGGTAATCAACGATTCCGTGCGCTTGTATTGAGCAAGCACCAACTCCACGGCGATGGACTTCGAGTTCTTCACAATCTGAATCTTCCCACTGTCGGGAATGTCCCCCACAAGAATCTCACAGCCCGTCCATCCTGCCCTCCTCGCTTCCTCGCCAAGCGGCTTGCGCTTCTCGATGACAGAAGGAACAAAGAAGAAATTCGGCACAAACCAAAGGTCGTTGACCGCACCTTCGAAATAGTTCAGAAAGAAGAAGTTAGGATTGTTGTACGACTGGATGCGCTCTATCATCGTATCGTAAGCCCCATCATTGATTTTTGCACCCAAGAGTCCACTCTTTTGCCGCTTGCTCTTCAATTCATAGTCGGCATGGCAATGAGGGCAAAAGAAGTCGGCGACAGGGAGGTTGTTGGCATAATGGTTCAGCACAGGATGCCCACAGATGGGACAGAACATATTGTGCTCCATCCAGTCCTCCGTCATGCGCCGTGCTATCTGCGTGGGGCTCTTGTAGCCGACTGCCACGGCTGGGTCGAAATTCAAATTCATATCTTACGAGTTTTGATTATTCCATGTTTTTTACTCTGTTTGCCAAGAGGTTTACTCTCGTTATCCAAAGAGTTTGCTCTCATTATCCAGGAGTTTTTGCTCTCATTATCCAAAGAGTTCCACTCTGATTGATTATATTCCAAGGAATCGTCATCCAAATGGAGCATTCCCCTTGGCATTACCACCGCAAAATTAGTAAAAAATTCCGATAATCATCTCAAATTCGATAACATTTTTTCAACATTGATCATTTTTGATCACAAAAGTCAAACTATGATCTTTCCTATCTTTTGTGGATATTTTGTTGTTACTTTGCAGCCGCAATGGAATATCAAGTACAAATCATAGAAAGCCTTCAGCGCACAGCCACCGTCAGTGCCACCTCCGAGAGCGAGGCGGTACGATTGGCTCGTAAGCTATACGAAAAGGAGGAAATAGTACTTGACAGCAACGACTTCGTGGGAGTGGATTTCGCACTGCCTAAGGATTCTGCATTTTCTACAGATTTGTCACACTCTTCGGATTTGGCACATTCTTCGGATTTGACACATCCTTTGGATTCTGCATTTCCGCACACGAACGAAGATTTCTCTCAGCGAGCCCCCTCATTTTCGGAGAGCCAAAACATGAATAAGCTCCCCCTCTTCTACAAATCCCCCAACCGCGACTTCAGCCTTCTCCAGGGCGACTGCACGCAGCTGCTCCCGCAGTTCTCCTTCTCCTTCGACATGATATTCGCCGACCCTCCCTACTTCCTCTCCAATGGTGGAATCAGCGTGCAGAGCGGCAAGGTGGTGTGCGTGGACAAGGGTGAATGGGACAAGGGTGGCTCGCCCGAACACATCGACCACTTCAACGAGGAGTGGCTGCGCTGTTGCCGCGACCACCTCAAGGAGGGCGGAACCATCTGGGTGTCGGGAACTTACCACAACATCTTCTCCGTGGCCAACAAGCTCACGCAGCTCGGATTCAAAATCCTCAACGTCATCACCTGGGCGAAGACCAATCCGCCACCCAACATCTCGTGCCGATACTTCACCTACTCCACCGAGTTCGTCATCTGGGCACGCAAGCAGCAGAAAGTGCCTCACTACTACAACTATGCCTTGATGAAGCAGCTCAACGGCGACAAGCAGATGACCGACGTGTGGCGGCTCCCCGCCATCGCCCGATGGGAGAAGTCGCAAGGCAAGCACCCCACGCAAAAGCCGCTCTCCCTGCTCGCCCGCATCATCCTCGCCTCCACCAAGCCTGGCGCCTGGGTGCTCGACCCCTTCGCTGGCAGCAGCACTACGGGCATCGCCGCCAACCTGCTCGGAAGGCGGTATCTCGGCATTGAGCGTGAGGAGGAGTTCCTGGGGCTGAGCCGTGCGAGAAGGGAGGAGATAGAGTCGCTCGCCGTAGCCGACGACTACCGACATCGCATCAAGGACATCGCTGCCATGGAGGGGATGGGCGATGGGGTGTCTGCCGGGGAGGAATGTCCTGCCGTCGACTTGCCGTTCTGACTTATATGCAGAATATTTCAATGAGAGTGGTCGAAAAATGCCGTTGAAAAGGTATTCATACCATTATTCAGGAAAATGAGCATGACTAAGCCAAACAATTATAACTCTTAACCCGAACTCAGATAAAAAAGTTAAGATAGTACCAAGTACGCGTACCAGGTGCGTACCAGATTCATATCATTTTTTCGCCGTACCTTTGCCCACGGATTTCAGAACAAGCCGAGTTCTGAGGTTCGTGGGCTAACCTTTGTTTGGTCATGCCCATGCGATATTTGACAAGGCTGACACAAACGAAAAATTAATTACTACATTGTATATATATTCGGAAAAACCTATCGCCTATAGGCGGTAGGTTTAACAATCATTTAAACATATTTATACAGAAATTCCTATCGCCCATAGGCGGTAGGTTTAACAATTATTTAAACATATTTATACAGAAATTCCTATCGCCCATAGGCGGTAGGTTTAACAGTTATTTAAACATATATATGCAGAATACCAATGTCTGTGCGAAAACATATTTTCCAATAAACATTATTCACTTTTAAAATCATATTAAGCTTATGGTAAATTCAAAAGAAAACAACATCAATGTGATGGTGTTCGAGAATCCTGAGTTCGGTCGTGTTCGCACGATGGTTGATGAGAACAGAAAACCACTTTTCTGTGGCAAGGACGTATGCGATGCGTTGGGATACAAGAGACCGGACAAGGCTGTAAATCAGCACGTTAATGACCTTGATGTCCTAAAACGCTCCATCAAGGTTCCTGGCAGTCTCCGCAAGGATGGCACACGTACCATTCGGTCGCAGATGATGCTCTTCGTCACTGAGAGCGGTGTCTACTCCCTCGTCTTCGGCTCGAAGCTCGAAAGTGCCCTACGCTTCAAGCACTGGGTTACCTCGGTGGTGCTCCCTGCCATCCGCAAGAACGGCGGCTACTTCCACATCAACCCCGGTGAGACCGCCGAGCAAGTCAAGGCTCGATTCGAGAGCATGATGAGGGAAGCCCTCGCCGAGCGTGATGCCTCCATCAGCCAGAAGGATGCGCTGATTCGGCACTGCAACAGCGTCATCGCACAGAGCAAGGACCTCATCGCCGAGCAAACGACCCGCATCCGCCAGCTCGACAAGATCGTGGACGAGCAAGTGGTGAAAATCCAGAAGTCGGCGGAGGAAATCACCGACCTTGAGAGGGACATCGACCGACTGATGCCGAAGGCCTTCTACGCCGACAACGTCTTGGACAGCATCTCCTGCTACACCACCACGCAAATCGCCAAGGAACTCGGCATCACCGCCCAGGAGCTGAACCGCTCGCTCTGCGCCTGCCACATCCAGTACTACCAGAGCGGACAGTACCTGCTCTATGCCGACTACGCCCACATGGGACTCGCCAAGAGCCGCACCCGATACAAGGCTGTGGTGGACGACATAGATGCCGCCAACGGCGACTATGCCAACAACGTTGAGAAGACTGGTCGCATCTACACCCATACCTATCTCGTATGGACGGAGCGAGGCCGCAAGTTCATCCACGACTTGGCGAAGCGATTGCTCGACGAGGCAAGGTTCTACCAAGAGATGGAGAAAGCCGAGGCTCGAAAACGGAAGCTAAGAGAAAATGCTTGCAAGGCTTAACGCCGCCGAACGATAAAGCGACAAAATAATTAAATATTGTATTATCTACAAAATGATATCTACAAGATATTAGATCATATCTACAAATGATATCTACAAGGTATTTGATAGTATCTACAAACTTCAATCACAAAGAAAATATGACGAAAGACAATCAGAACAATCAACATCAGATTGCTATGAATGCTTGCCGTGGGGGCAACAAGGGGAGCGTGAGCTCCTCTTCCCTCGCGGACTACGACAAGCTGATAAGCTATCGCTGGCTCCACGATGCCATCCTGCAAATTCGTGGCGAGCAGAAAGTGGTGGGCAAGGACATGACCGCCGCCAAACTCAAGGGGCAACTGCCGTTCCGCTGCGCCCACTACTACCGATTCTATGGCGACAAGCGCCGACAAGACCACATCGACCCAGAGAGCTTCCTCTTCCAAACCTCCGTCGACATCGATGAGAAGGACTTGGTGGAGACTGCCATCGAAATGGCGAAGATGCTCAACGAGAGCGAGACCATTCTTTCCGTTAGGAGCGAGCAGTTGGGAGCGAGGAGTTGCGAGACCGTGGCAAACCCTTGGCGAGGGATGCTGCTCCACATGGAGTACTCGGCTCGCAAGAAGCTCCACATCGACATCCGTATGCCCATCGGAATGACCATCGAGGAGACGCAGCGTGCCTACTGCGATGCCTTGGGCGTGCCTTGTGACGAGAGCTGTTTCTCGCCAGAGCGCATCATCTTTATTACTGACAAGGCAAGCGAGATTTATCGCTCACCGCATTGGTACGAGATTCTGCCCGATGAGGAACTGAGAGTGAGACGTGAGGCTTTCCAGAAACGTGGACTCGGAATTGACGGAAGAAAACAAAATTCCAATCAAAATTCCAATCAAAATTCCAATCAAAATGAAACAAAACAATCCGTTTTGGGAAGCACTCAAGTTTCTGCTGATTCTGCTTCTCATCCTATTAATCGCGGCACCGCAGTTGGTGCTGTCAGTTCTGCTCATCATTCTAATGGGGGCACTGTTGGAAATCATTCGGGCACTGACGCTCAAATGGCAGACAAGAGTTTGATCGCCTTCGACCTCTTCCGTCAGCAAGCGAACCTATCCAATGTCGACATCAACCAGGAAGGCTCCCGCCACTCCTCCCTCCTCGCCATCCTCTCCGCTGGAGCGAGCCGTGTGATGAGCGAGCAAGAGCTGATGCGAGTGGTCGCCATCCGCATGCCAGCCTTCTCGCAAGAGTATGACTGCCAACAACTCATCCACGACTTCTACGCCAAGTACTGCGACAACACGAAACCCTTCTCACGTGACGTGATTCGCATCAACGCCTTGGCAGAAAAGGAAAGCCAGAAGCAAAAGGCGATGATGAAAATAGGAACGGGAAGTAAGGATTCTGGAGTAGGAAGTGACAAACTTGGAGTGGCTGTTCATTCGGGCGATTCCACCAAGAGCGACGACAACTTCCCTCCTCCACCCGACATGCCGAAGAAACTACCGAAGCTCGTGGAGCTCCTCATCTCTCGCACCCCCGACATCTACAAGCCTGCCGTCGCCTGCGCCATCTTCCCTCCCCTCGCCACGCACCTCTGGAAGACCACCTTCCGATACATCGACAACGTGGATCACGAGGCTACGCTGATGTGCGCCCTCCTCGCTGGCACGGGTGCGGGAAAGAACTGCGTGCAGATGCCCATCAACCTCATCATGGAGGACATCCGCAAGCGTGACAAGGAGAACCTGGAGCGTGAGAAGGAATGGAAGGACGAGGTGACCCGAAAGGGTGCCAACAAGGACAAGCGAAAGCGTCCGCAAAACCTCATCATACAGGAGATAGACGCCGACATGACCAACCCAGCCTTCGTGATGCGTACCGCCGAGGCACAGGAGCACTTCCTCTATACCTCGCTGAACGAGATAGACCAGTTTGACGCCCTCAAGGGCACGGGCAACCAGCAGTTCCGCATCATGTGCCTCGCCTTCGACCCAGGCAACCAATATGGTCAGACTCGCGTGGGCACGCAGAGTGTCACAGAGCGAGTGTGCGTGCGCTTCAACTGGAACGCCTCCACCACCATCCACAAGGGGCAGAAGTACTTCGGACGGGTGCTCACCGATGGTCCTATCTCGCGCATCAACTTCTGCACCATCCCCGAACGGGAAATCGGTGCGGAGATGCCTATCTACGGCACCTACGACGATGCCTTCAGAGAGAACCTGAGACCCTACATCGACAACCTCTGCCGCGCCACGGGGCGCATCGAGTGTGCCGAGGCCTACCAACTCGCCCTGAAGCTGAAAGACGAGAACGCCGACTTCTCCCGACTCACGCAGAGCCGCATCTACGAGAACCTCTCCTTCCGCGCCAACGTGATAGCCTACCTGAAGGCGTGCGTGCTGTATGTAGCCAACGGCTGCAAGTGGGAGCCAGAGATAGACGAGTTCATCCGCTGGAGCGAGCAGTACGACCTGTGGTGCAAGATGCGCTTCTTCGGCGATGCCATCGTGAAGAGCGAGAACGAGGGCGTGAAGAGTTCGAAGCGTGGTCCGAAGAACATGCTCCAGCAACTGCCCGATGTCTTCAACGTGTTGGAGGCAGAGTCGGTGAGATTGGAGAACGGACTCGACAAGGAAGGCACTCGCTCGATGCTCAGCACCTGGGTGTACCGCAAGTACATCCGAAGGTTGGGACGCAAGCCTCAGCAAACAGGAAATGGACAGCAAGCAGGCAATGGACTGCAAGCCGACAACCATGACAGTTGTCACAATAACAGTTATGACAGTTTTGAAAAATTAAAATTTAGAAATGATGGAATTGATATTGAGGAGAGTCGCTAAAAGAGACGACTACACAATCGGAAAGTTATATATTAAGTTGAACAACAACAAGAAAGACATCCCCAACGATGGGGAGAGCCTCTCGGAAGAGGGAATGCAGTATTTCTGCGACACATTGGAACCTACTTGGCGCAATCTGCTCGGCAAGGCAGTGCCCAAGGAGTTGGGAAATCAGCGTATCGGTAGGACATCGGACGTGAAGGCTCGCAAGGTGAAGGGCAAGACGGCGATTCCCGAAGGTCGCTATCCGGTGGTCATCACCAAGTCGCCACGCTTCAAGGCATGGCTGCCCCTGCTCGTGGGCGTGCCGCAGTTCGCAGGCATCCGCATCCACGCTGGCAACACCGCCAAGGATACCGAGGGCTGCATCCTCGTGGGCGAGAACCGAAAGGTGGGCATGGTGTTGAACTCCCGCATCTGGCTGCATCGACTCATCAACGAGATGATGGAAGCGAGAAACAGAGACGAAGCCCTTTTCATCACCATCGAGTGAAAATGCTTTCGAAAAAGACACCTTTAAGAAATGCTTTTCGAAATGCTATCGGGCAAACAAAAAAGAGGATGGGTCGCTGATTGCTGCGGCTCATCCTCTTCAAATTTCGATTAATCCTTACGCCAAAATCAATTTGAATTCAATCTTCGAATCAACCAATTTGAATTCAATCTTCGATTCAACCAATTTGAAGTCATTTCGAATCAAACCACTTTGGCATTTATCTTTATCATCAAATCACTTAGTCATCCCAGACACCATAGTTAGAATGGCTCTTAGAATCAACGACACCATCTGTGATTTCCTCCTCGTCGCTAACAGTAACGACTGGAGCGTCACCACTTGCTGCAAGCACATTAGCCTCTTCTACGAGATGCATGGTCTTGACCTCTGGTTTCTGATACATCTTCTTTTCCATAATCTTTGAATCTTTTAAAAATTACTTTTGACAATATATTTCAGAACTCATTATTTACTTAACGACATACTTCTTGCCATTGATGACATACACACCCTTAGAAAGTCCCTCGGTAGTAGCAGCATTTGCCTTCACCAACTTGCCGTCGATAGAGTAAACGTTGCCTGCCTTGGCTGCATCCACTGCATGGATGTCCTTGATGCCAGTAGCTGTGCCCTCGATGTCGAAGCTGATGGCCTTGGCTGCTGCCTCGTCATTGCCTGCTACGGTGAAGTATACACGGAATGGGCATACGGCAGCAGTGGTAACCTTCTTCAAGGTGAGCTTGCCATTAGCACCAGTCTCCTTCTGGATGCCATAGACAGTAACGTCCTTGTCATTGCCGGTGAAATAATCGAAGGTACCGATTGCGCTCAAGTTGCCTACGGTTGTTGCCTTGTCGGCAGCCTGGAAGTTGATGTCGCCACTTGTGGTCTCGCAAATCAACTCGGCAGCCTCATCATTGGCATTGTAAACGATGTATGGGGTCAATGCGTTGATGGCAGTAGTCTCCTTCAAGACCACCTTGTTGGCATCAGCCTCGTCGACTGCGAACTCATATACCTTGCAACCAGCAGGAACTGCGGCACCATTGTTGAGATAAACAGTAGAATAGGTCTTGGCAGCGAGTGAGCGAGTGTACTTGTAACCTACGGCACCACTGATGAAGAAGCTTCTGAACACAGCGTACTTGTCGGTAATCTCCAACTGCTTTGCAGGGAAGTAGTAGCCATCAGCCTTTACAACGATGTTCTTGGTCTCGCCCCAGTCGGTTGCTGGCACGCCGATGCCATCAGTGCCCTTGGTACCCTCTACCTGAATCATGGCGTTAGGGTTCTTGAATGCAACGGATGTCACGCCCTCGCCCAATGTAGCCTTGGTCAAGTCGAAAGCAGTGCCATCGGTCTCTGCCAATTTAGCCAAGTCGTCAGTTGTGATTTCACCCTTTACTGAGACGAATCCCTTGGCATCAGCCTTGGTTCCGATGACAACACCCTGACTTGCGGCAGCCTTTGCCAAGTACACATTGTCGAGCAAGATGTCTGGGTTGTTCGTAGCACCATTCTTGCCGAGGTAAATCTGAATCCAATTGTTGAATGCCTTGGCTCCCTCTACGTCAAGAGAGATGTGGTTCCACTGACCAGCCTTGAGAGTGAACCGCAAGTTCTCGTAGTTTGCGCCAGCACCCTCGTACTTCACGTAAGCATCTTCTACATCTGCTGTTGAGAAGATATCGAAGTTGAGAGTGGTATAGTCTGTATCGCTGATAGAACCCTTGTTGATACCGAAGGTACCCACGTTTGACACGCTCAGCACCTTGTTGCCAGCGAGGTCGATGACCTGCTGCTTGTCATAGTGCTCATTCCAGCCTGCATCAGAAGTGCCATGTCCCTCAGTGCCATCCATGAAGATAGGCATGTCGTCAGCACCGAGCTTTGGAGCATCCACGCCCTTGGAAACAGCATAGATTTTCACCTTCTTCTCTACACCATTGTAAGCGACGGTGATTTCTTGCTCGCCATCCTCTGCGGCAGTAAACTTATTGTCGGCTACAGAGGTAGTATAGTCGGCGATAGCCTTGCCTTCCTGGTCAAGAACGGTGAAGGTCAATGGAGTTTCCTGGCCTGTCACTACGAAGGCTGGAGAAACCTTGACGGTGGTCAACGTAGCCACGTAGGCTGTCAGCTTGATGGTCTTCTCGTTACCCTGCTTGTCCTTGGCTGTGATGATTACCTCGCCATTGGCGATAGCCTTGAACTTGCCATTGCCCAAGTTTTCTGCATTGGTACAAGTATACTCCACATCGGTCATGGCATTGCCAAACTGATCCTCTACGTTCACGGTGAACTCCTCGCCTGGGGCAACCATGCTATTAGGAGTAGTCATCTTAGTGATGGCTGGAGTCTTCTCTGCCTCGGTGAGGTTATAGATACCCAACTCAAACACGCTGAAATATGGAGCGAAGCCCAACTCTACAGCCTGGAGCTTGACGTAACGAGCTGTCACAGCGTTCTCTAAGAAATAAGCATAGTACTTAGAGAAATCAGACAAAGCCTCCGTCTTGTCGAGGATAGCCTCATCCTTCCATTTTGGTTCTCCTGTAGTTGCATCAAGTTCATCAGCAACGAGAACCTTGAAAGTCTTGGCATATCCGCCTTCCCACTTGATTCTGAGTGTATTGAATTTCTTGGCTTCGCCCAAGTCTACATAGAGCCAATAAGAGCCATCTTCTACTACACCCCCATTTTGGTGTTCCTCGGAAGTCTTCACTTCCCATCTTGACCCAAGGTTGCCATCCACGGCATTGGTTGCAGCTTGCTGCTCAGATGAAGCTTTCACGTCCTTGCCTTGCGCCAAGTTTGTTTCATCTGCGAAACTTGGTAAGTTCATCGCTGCGCAAAGGGCAGCCACGAGTAAAAATTTCTTGTTCATAATTCAAAGTTTTTAATCGGTAAATATTTTTTCTTTTATTTTATATTCGAAATCATTCTGACTTTAAGAAATCATGCTGTTTGCTGAATCATTCTGTTCTGCTGAAATCATTCTGTTCTGCTGAAATCATTCTGTTCTGCTGAAATCATTCTGTTCTGCTGAAATCATCAGTTGTTGCAACAGATGTATTTCTTCACTCCATTGGGAGTCTGGATGAGGTAAAGCCCACGAGAGCTTACCTTAGATACCCTTCTTCCCAACACATCGTAGATTTTCTTCGAGCCGAAGGCATCCTGAGCCATGTGGTTTTTGATGCCATTGGTATAGCTGTCAGGAACGATGGCATTCAGGTCGTCCTCCTTCTGATAGAGACGCACCCAGTCTACATACATCTTCGCCTCGCCATCCTTCGGCAGTGCCGTGATTTGGTTAGGGTCGAGGATGCCCGTGAAATAACCTCCCACGGCGAGATTGAAAAGGATGAAGAAGTCGTGCTGGAAATAACGACCGGTCGCCCACTCGCCTACCACCTCGTCGACACCTATCCTATAATAAGGCTCCTTGTCGGGGTACTTGTCTTGGTCGAGATACATGCTGATGAAGTTCTCGTCCCACTCCAAGGTGAAGGTATGGAACTCGCCATCCTGCAACGAGTAGTCGTTGGTGGTCGCCTTGGCATAGTTGGGATAGACCCCGTTCTTGTAGAACCCCCAGTGGCAAGCGCCATTGAAGTAGCGGTCTTGCGTGCCCGCCTTGATGCCGTCGGCATGTCCCATCTCAAGGATGTCGACCTCGCCGCACGAAGGCCATCCGTTCTCCTTGTAGTCGTTGCCCAAGAGCCAGAAGGCAGGCCACAGGCCATTCTTCGTCTTCGGGAACTTGATGCGGCTCACCAACTTGCCTCGGGTGAAATACACCTTGTCGGCAGTGGTGATTCTGCCTGAGGTGAAACTCTTGCCCTTGTAGTCCTCTCGCTTGGCGGTGAGGATGAGGCAACGAGCCTTCGACTCAGGTTCCTCTCCTATAGATATGTTGTCAGGCTTATCTGTGTAGTATTGCAACTCAGCGTTGCCGTTTCCATTGCCGTTGATTTCGATGTTCCAGGAATCACGATCCAAGGTGGAAGCATTGAACTCATCGTTCCAAACCAGCTTATAGCCGTCAGAGTTTGTGGTATCATCAGCCGCATGAGCTGATGATACTACCAAACAAAATAAACCTAATAACCTAAAACTTATCTTCATAAATCATTTGAGATTTTACTTTTTCAAAACTTTTCTTACCCCTGCGGCAGAGCGGATGATATAGATGCCTGGAGCAGCCATGCTCTGAACCTTGCGTCCCTGAATGTCGAAGATTTCGGTAGGGATGTTAGGATTCAAGCCATTCTGCGAAGGCACTGTCACTTGCTCGATGCCAGAGGTCTTGTCCTTAGGACCATGGAAGAAGACGGCGTCGTAGTCGCACTTCAAGCCGCCCACTGTGCCGAGCATCACCGAGAAGATGTTGCCCTCGTAAGCCTTGGCGGTGCGGAAGTCCAATCCCTGGCGAATGAAATATGACATTGGGATGTCGACATTATACCAGGTGTCATCACGCTCGAAGTCGCCCACAGGTTTGTTGTCGCCATAGTTCTCCTGTCCGAAGACGAGGTGGCTCTCCTTCTTGTTGCCGTCAGCCACGATGACGTCGATAGGCTGCGAGGTAGAGCTCTTGATGGCGAAGTGCAAGGAATAGTCCTTGTTGATGCCAGCGAGACTCGTCAAGCCCGGACGATCGATATAGAAGCCGAGTCCAGACCAACCCTTGTCAGGGAGTGTCTCCCAAGAGGTGTAGCCTGCCTCCACGCCAAAGGAGTTGCCGCCGATGGCTGCGCCTGGAGCAACGGTGTCGCCCCAAGGATAGAGGAAGCGGTTGCTCTCGTTAGGACCGATGTCCACGATTTGGTCGTCATCCAAGTTCTCCTTCTTCGTATCACTGTCCAAGGTGATGATATAATAGGTATCGTCCTTGCTGAACTGGAATGGCTTCTCGGATGCCTTGGTGATGGTGAAGGTCTTGCCGTCGACTTCCTCTGTGGCATAAGCAGGTGCCGACTGAGGTCCGTGGAAGAACACCGCGTCATAGTCTACCGTAGCTCCCTGCTCGCCATCTATCACGAAGCTGAGGATATTGCCCGTGAAGTTGGTGGAGGTAGTATAGTCGAGACCGAAGTTGAGGTTCAGGAGGTTGACAGGGATGTCGATGTTGTGCCACTTGCCATCTCGCTTGAAATCGGCAATAGGCTTTGTGCCATCGCTCTCCTTGGTTCCCAACACCACCTTGGCAGCCTTTCCCTTGGCATCCCAAACGGTGAATATCACGTTGGCTTGCGAGGTACTTCTCACTGCGAGATGCAGATAGTAGTCGTTGCTGATACCAGAGAGGTTGAGAGGTTGTGTGGAGCCAGCCACGTTGTAGCCGATGCCAAACCAGTCAGCCTTCTTGGTCCATGTCATGTAAGAGCCTGGCTCGCCGAAAGAGTTATCATCCGTAGCCTTGCCCGACTCGCCACCATTCAGGTTCCAATTATAAAGGTTGCGAGAGGTTCCGTTAGGACCGCAATCCACGATTTGCGAGTTGCTGAGGTTCTGTCCCTTGGTCACGTCGTCGAGATACACGATATAGTAACGCTCGTCGTCAGAGAACTGGAACTTCTCGTCAGAGGTCTTGGCTTGCACCATCGTCACGTCGTCATCGCCATAGTTGTCAGGCTTGCCATCCTTAGGACCATAGAAGTACACTGCGTCGAAGTTGACCTGCAATCCTTCCTTGCCACCAGCGAGGAGCGTGAAGATATTGCCATCGTAGTCGGTATCCTTGCTGAAATCAATGCCAAACTTATTGTGCAAGTAAGACACTGGGATGTCGATGCTATGCCAGTTGCCATCACGTTTGAAGTCGGCGATGGCACGCTTGCCGTCGAAGTCGTAAGGCCCGAAGACGAGGTTGGCGGTATGTCCACTGCCATCATTCACGGTGAAGAGGAGCGGATAGTTGTGGGTTGCCTTCAGGGCGATGTGGAGCTTGTAGTCCTTGTTGATGCCAGAGAGGTCGAGGTCGCCATTTTGACCATTCACGTTGTAGCCCATTCCCGACCATCCTTTGTCCTTAACCACGAGAGCCTTGTAGTCGCCCTCCACGCCAAAGGAGTTCTTTCCGGCTGCATCGCCGTATGAGAAGGTGTCTTCCCATAGGTATGAGTTCTGAGAGCCACCGTTGTCGCCGATGTTGACGAAGCGATCGTCTGAGATATTGGCTTTCTGGGTAGTGCCATCGAGATAGATGGCATAATATTTATCGTTGTCGCTGAATGTACCTGGCTCGTCAGACACGACCACCTCCTTGTCGAAAGACTGGTTCTCACCCGGAGTGATAGGCACGTTTGGATTGTCGTCCTCGCCAGCGTCTGGCTTCTTGATTTCCTCGCCCGTCAAGGTCTTCATGTCCTCATCGGCGGCATCCACCTCCTTCACGAGTTTCACGAGGGAGAGAGCCATCGGAGCGAAGGATGCCTTCTTGATGGTGATGGTCTGCTGACCAGCTGGGAGCGTCACGTCGATGGTCTTTGCCACGTAGTTGTTCCAACCAGCAGTTGGCTCCATCGTCACGCGGCTCTTGAGCGTCTTGCCGTCCTTGTCGAGTACATTGATGCGAGAGGTCAAGCCATCCTCGCCATCTCTTGCATATCGAATCACCAACTTGTAGTCGCCAGCCTCAGGCACATTCACCTGATAGGCGGCAGAGAGGCTGTTCTCACCCAGATAAAGCTCCGTCTTGTCGAGTGCCCTTGGGTCGGCGCTCTGGCGAATCACCTTCAGGTTACAGTCGATGAAGCCATTGGAAGGAATCGCCTCGTTGAGCTCATAGAACTTCTCCTTGTCGAAGGTAGACATGTGGACGTAAGCGAAGCCGAGGTCGGTAAGCGTACCCTTGCTGATGGTCTTGGTAGGATAATAGAGCAAGTTGTAGAAAGGATGCTTGTTGGCGTTGCGAGCCTTGAACCAGGCATAGCGATACACGTTGTCGCTCTTCTCCAATTGCTTCACCTTATCTATCATAGACGACATCTGGCTCTCGGCGGTGGTATTGTCTTCCCAAGAGCAGAACTCGGTGAGCCAAACCTTCTTGCCGTATCTCTCGGCAAACTGGTTGACGAAGCTCATCGTGGCATCGCCCGTAGGCATATAGGCATGGATGGCGGTGTAGTCGTAATGAGGCTCCGTGCCATACTTGTCCTTGTAAGCCTTGATGAAGGCATCCATCCAGTCGAAAGGGTTCCATACCTTGCCATCCTTCAGAGGAGAGCCGGCATAGTTCATCGCTGGTCCCACGAGAATCAAGTTGAGTTCCTTGGCAAGTGCTTCCACCTCGTGCCACTTCTCGGCAGCCTCGCTTGGGAGCATGTTGGCCTGGTCGGGGAAGTTAGGCTCGTTGAAGCCCAAGAGGTATCTGTCGTTAGGATGAGCCTTGTAGTAAGCTCTGAGCTTGTTGGCATCGTAATTGCTCCAAGCCTGAGGAATGAACTCCATCCCCTTGTCAGAACCCACGTAGTCGGCCACTTGAGAGGCTGGCTCGTTGCCCCAGTTGTAATACCAGGAGGTACCAGGCTTCAAGGCTTCCAAGTCCTCCACATAGTAGAGGGTATTCTCGCCGAAGCCACGCTTGAAGCTCTTGCCATCTGCATAGGCAGAAAGAAAAGCCAAGAAAGCGAGAGATGTCAAATATACTTTTCTCATTGTTGTCTGTTATTATATGATAGTTAGTTGCTATTGAAAAGAGGCTGCAATACGCTGCTGAGAGCGTATTGCAAAAAGTCGGTCTTAGAAAACCACTTTCTTGGTCTCTGCGCCCTGCTTTACGATATACATGCCCTTGTTGGCCTTGGCAAACTGCTTAGATACCTGCTTGCCATCCACTGTATATACAGCAACTGGAGCATTCTTCTCTGTAGCATTGATTTCCTTCACGCCAGAGGTAGAGTTCTTAGGACCATAGAAGAAGATGGCATCGTAGTTGATGGTGAAACCCTTGGTGCCACCAGCGAGGATACAGAGAATGTTCTTGTCCTTGTATTCCTTGTCCTTCTTGAAGCTCAAGCCGAAGTTGTCCTCCAAGTATGTCATTGGGATGTCGATGTTGTACCACTCGCCATCACGCTCAAAGTTGCCAATTGCATCATGGTCGAAAGCAGCAGCATCGCCAAACACCAAATGAGCCTCTCTTCCCTGTCCATCAGTCAAGTAAAAATCCACAGGATCATTGCCTGTTGACATCAGTGCCATGTGGAACGTATACTCGTCATTGATGCCAGAGAGGTCGTAGGACTTATCGGCATTGATGTTATAGCCAAGACCTGACCAGCCAGCTGTACCTACTTGATATGCCAAATAACCACCAGGAACGCCAAAGGAATTAACACCAGATGGATCTACAAAAGTAGAGGAACCATCCCAGATATAAAGATTGCGACCTTCAGCAGCATCTGCGCCGAGATATACATATTGGTCGTCTGTCAAGTTAGCCTCCTTGGTCTCGTCATCGAGAAGGATGCCATAGTACTTGTAATCCTTGTTGAAGGTGAAAGCTGGATCGAATGTATCAGGGTCTGTAGCAGGAGTGATTCTTACCTCGTCATCTTGTGCAAATGTTGACAAACTACCGCAGAACAAAGCTGCAACCAAAAAGAAAGTAGACTTTTTCATAATCGTAATTGTTTTAAATTGTTGTTTGATAATAGTTATTTTTACTTCTAAAATAGAGGTTTCCTCTAAAAGTTTTTACTTCAAAAGAGTTGTTTTCCTCTAAAAGTTTTTACTTCAAAAGAGTTGTTTTCCTCTAAAAGTTTTTTTTACTTCAAAAGAGTTATTTTTGCTCCGAAAAGAGCATAAGGGGGTCTTTGAGTGGGCTTTATATCGCCCACTCACAAGACTTTTTTAAAATATTTTCTTAGTAATGTTCCGAATGAAAACCTTAGAGTATTGATTTCTCTTTTCATCTTATCAAGCGAGAGAATTCTTCACGTTATCAAGCAAGAGAATTCTTCACTCTTCGTTCTTCACTCTTCACTTCATTAATAGTTCGGATTCTGAGCGATGCCCGTGATGTCGATTTCCTTAGAAGGAATAGGGAACAACTCATGCTTGCCCTTCTCGAAAGGTGCGCTCTCAGCCTTAGCCTCGGCAGTCTCGCCTGCGAGATAAGCATCCATCGTCTCCTTGGCAATGCCCCAACGGCAGAGATCGAACCAACGGTGACCTTCCATCGCCAACTCTACGCGACGCTCATGGCGAATCGCCTTGCGGAGGTCTTCCTGGGTGTTGCTATAAGTTACGCTCTTGCCCTGGATGGTGGCTGTATAAGGGAAGGCAGACAAGCCCACACGCTGACGAACAAGATTCAAGCACTGGGTGGCTGTCGCCAAGTCACCCGTCTCGCAGCAAGCCTCTGCATACATCAAGAGAACGTCAGAGTAACGAATCTGCTTGTTGTTGAGCGGGCCACGGCTGTCATGAGTCAAGTGGTAGCACTTGCCGTTGGCTCCATCCGTATACATCGCATACTTGCGGTTGCAAAGGCTATCGCCAAGGTAAGTTTCCTGGGCTGGTGTGTCCATCTCGCCTGCCGCTGGTCGCCAGATGGTCTCGTCACGGCGAGGGTCGTTTGGCTCATACTCGTTGTAGAGGTTCTCGGTAGGCTTGTCGAATCCCCATCCCGTCTCACCGAAATGCTTTGAGCGAGAACGCTGTAGAATCAAGGTGAAGGTACCACGGCTGAAGCCCTCGCCCTCACCATAGTCGCTCATAGGGTCTTCCACATACTGAATCTCGAAAACAGACTCGTTGTCATTCTCACCCTTCAAGAGGAAATTGGTGAAATATTCGTTGTCAAGACTATATTGCTTGCTGTCAACCACAGCCTTACCCCACTTCACCGCTTCCTTGTAAGCAGCCTGGGCTGCATCAGCCTGACCATTCTGAGCCAAGAAGCCAGCACGATAGAGGTTCGCCTTGAGCAACATCGCCTGGGCAGCACCCTTGGTGGCACGACCGAGGTCGGCAGCCGCATACTTGTTCTTCAGTGGAAGAACAGCCTCTGCATCCTCCAAGTCCTTGATGATGAAAGCGTAGGTATCATCCTGTGAAGCACGCTCCTGATGCCATTTGTCACTGCTGTCGACAACGAAGTCAACGAGTGGCATGCCACCAAACATGCGGCAAAGGCGGAAATAGTAGTAAGCCCTGAGGAACTTAGCCTCACCCACCAAGCGGTCGAGCGTGGCCTTCTCGCTCTCTTTCACGCGGGTCTTTGGAATCTCCTGTATGGCGAGATTGGCACGGCTGATACCCTGCCACTGCGCACGGTAATAACAGAGAAGGAACTCATTGTTGGTAGTGGTCTTGAAGTTCTCCATGTCTCTTACCACTGCCATGTCCTGCACATACTGACCGCCCTTGAGCGCATCGTCAGAAACCACATCGCCAACAAACCACTCAGGATAGTAAGTAGTACCACTGTATTCCCACATCAAAGGAACATAGACGGCATTGGCTGTCTCAACAGCGACATCCACTGAGGTGAATGCTTCCTCCAACTTGGTGGAGCCTGGGGTATCCTCCGTCAGCCAATCATGGCAAGAGGAGAGGGATGTTGCAAGCATAGCGCATGCTATGTAATTGATATATCTTTTCATTGTTGTATTATTTTATTAGAGAGTTAGAAAGCGAGATTCATACCGAAGAGCAAGGTGCGTGCCTGTGGATAGTTGCCATAATCGACACCACTGCCCACTTCTGGGTCATAGCCATTGTACTTGGTGATGGTGAACACATTGCTCATCTGTGCATACACGCGGAGCTTGTTGAGACCAATCTTCTGTACGAGGCTCTTGTTGAAGTTGTAACCTATCTGCAAGTTCTTCAAACGAAGGTAAGAGCCATTCTCGATGAATCGGCTGCTGTTGGCCATGTTGTCGGAGTTGCCCTTAGGATTTGCGATGGTTCCGGTTGGGTTTTCTGCTGTCCATACATCCAACATATCCTTGGAGAGAGAGCACTCTGTACCGTTACCCTCCAAACGCTCACGCAAGGCATTGTAAATCTTGTTGCCCGTAACGCCCTGGAAGAAGAGGTTGAGGTCGAATCCCTTATAATCGCAAGCCAAGTTGAGACCGTAGGTGAGCTTAGGGAATGAATTGCCGAGGTCGGTCTTGTCGTTGTCGTCAATCTTGCCATCTCCGTTGAGGTCGGCGAAGATAGCATCACCTGCGTGATATGGATTGACAGAGCCATCCTTGGTGTAACCTGGCAAGTGAGCCTCTGCCTCCTCGTCGGTCTTGTAGACTCCCTGGTATTTGTATCCCCAGAAAGTGAAGAGAGGAAGACCTTCCTTGCTGACAACGCGGTCGCCATAGATAGGATCACCACCATTGAGCTGGGTCAACTCATTCTTGATATAAGACACGTTGGCATCAATGCTATAGTTGAACTTGCCGATGCTGTGACGATGACCGAGTGTCACCTCAAGACCCGTATTGCGAACCTGACCGATGTTGGCCTGGGCATCATAACGGTTGCCAATCCAAGCTGGTCCCTTCTTCCAAATCAACATATCCTTGGTGTTGCGCACGAAGAAGTCGACTGTGGCAGAAAGCAAGCCATTGCCCACGGCTGCATCGACACCGAAGTTCAAGGTCTCTGTACGCTCCCACTTGCCACCTTGGTTCACCCAAGTCAGTACGGTTGCACCTGGCTGGATGGTTCCGTCGGCTCCAAGAGGATAACCTACGAAGGTAGGACCTGTGGTGTAGAGTGTCTGGTTGAAGGCATCATTGCCAATCTTGTCGTTACCAATCTGTCCCCAACCTGCGCGAACCTTCAAGTAATCGAGCCATTTCACGTCACGAAGGAACTTTTCCTCGTTTGCCTTCCAAGCGAGTGCCAAAGATGGGAAGTAGCCCCATGTGTTCTCTGGGAACTTGTTGGAACCATCGGCACGGAAGTTGAATGTTGCCAAGTAACGGTTCTTATAAGAGTAATGAATACGTCCCAAGAATGAAAGGCGACGAGCACGGCTCACATTGTCGCCAGCCTCTGTCTTGTCGGCTGTAGCCTGGTTCAAGTACCAGTTCTTCTCGTCAGGATTCAAAATGTTGGAACCAGAACCACCGATATAGTAGTAGTTGTACTCTTCCATGGTTTGACCAGCCATCAAGTTCAAGCTATGGTCCTTGATGTCGGTGCTGTAGTTGATGACATTCTCCCACATGAAGGTAGACTCAGTGCTGAGATTGCGAGAAATCCAGTTCTGGTCCAAGTAATCCTTAGAGCTTGTATCATGCTGGTCCTTGTAGTCACGATTCTTTCTGTTCAACTCATCATAACTGAAGTCTGTGCGATATGAAAAGCCCTTGAAAGGAGTAAATTCCAGGTAGATGTCGCCAACCCATCGCTTGCTTATATTTTCAGGGTGCGAATAATACACCATACTAAATGGATTGGTAGCATTCTTAAAGTTGGAAGGAGCCGCATAGTTGCCTCCCACCTCACTGCCCTTGGTGTTGGTAGCACCAGCAGGATAAACCACAGGATCCCAAGGTGCCATCGCCAATGCAGCAGAGATGACAGAAGCACCTGCAGAGGCACTGTTGTTCATCGCATTGCGTCCCTTGCCATATACGAAGGAGAGATTTTCGCCTACCTTCAACCAAGGTTTCACCTGGAAAGAAGTGTTGGCACGGAGCGTCAAACGATTGTAGTCGCTGCCGATGACTGTACCATCCTGAGAGAACCAACTGGTAGAGAAAGAGTAGTTGCTCTTGTCTGTTCCGCCATCGATACCTACATGGTAATTCTGGATAGAAGCATTGGAAACGAAAATCTCGTCCTGCCAATCGGTATTCACTGCTGAATAATCGAAGCCATCGGCATATTTAGAAGTCAAAGCCTTGGCGAAATGACTGTCATTACCGAGCTTGAAACGCTGCAACCACTCGTTGAAACCATTCTTCTCATAGTAATTCTTCTCGCTCTTGGTAGCGTTGATTCCTATATAAGTATTGATGAAATCGTCCTTTGACATCAAGTCGAGCTTCTTCCAGCGGTTCTGCATACCATAATACATATCGAAAGAAACAACCGCATGTCCCTTCTCACCCTTCTTGGTGGTAATCAAGATGACACCATTGGCACCACGAGAACCATAAATGGCAGTAGAGGAAGCGTCCTTCAACACCTCCGTGCTCTCAATATCACTTGGGCTGAGGAAAGAAATATCGCTTGTGATGACACCATCTACTACATAGATAGGAGCAGAATCGTTGACAGTGCCGATACCACGGATGCGAACGGAAGCAGCTTGTCCTGGCTGACCAGAGCTTGCATTGACAGTGACACCAGCAGCACGACCTTGCAATGCCTGGTCTACGCTTGCGGCAGGAGTCTTCTTCAAGTTATCTGCACTGATGACAGAAACAGCACCCGTCAGGTCGCTCTTCTTGAGAGAACCATAACCGATAGCAACCACCTCGTCAAGCATGTTGGCATCGTCTTCCAACTTGACGTCCATCTGGGTAGATGTCGCAAAAGGCTTGAGAGTTGTCTTAAAACCAATATAAGTAAACTTCAACTTACCTTTCGCCTTGGCATCAATGGTATACTTACCATCCAAGTCGGTCACAGTCGCAATGTTAGTTCCCTCGATAGAAACTGTAACACCAGGAAGTGGCTCGCCATCAGAAGAGGCAACCACAGTACCTTGCACTTTGATGTTTTGAGCTCCAGCATACACTGGCAAGAGCATCAAGCCCATCAACATTTTGGCTTTCATTGATTTCTTATACATTATAGATTCTTTAAGTTATTATTTTTAGTTATGTTGGGCTGTTTGAATTTGCCATCAAAGTGAGTTATGTTTGGCAAACGAATGCAGCCATCGTCAAAATTCGGTGGCAAAAGTAGTAAAAAAAGGAATATGTTCCAAGAAAATGGGTACGATAAAAACTCACTTTTTTAATTTTAGCGTTTTGAGTGTATCTTATACTTTTATTCTTAAAACGCTGATTATCAGATATTTTATTTTTCATCATCCACTTTTCACAACCTCACAAGCAACAATCTGCCACCTCACTTTCAAGTTTTTCTCAGAAAAATTTGTTTTGCTCAAAAAAAAGCCATATCTTTGCAGCAGTAAGAAAAGATTATCCTCATGATGAAGAAAATTATATTATTTGGTATCATACTGACTCTTATCCCTTTCCTTCCATCGAAAGCGCAAGAGACAGTCTTTCGCAATTTCCCTTCCACCCTATATAAAGGTGGAACTCAAAACTGGGACATCAAGCAGTTGCCGGATGGACAAATGGCAATTGCCAACAACACGGGTCTCATGATATACGATGGAGCCAAATGGTCGCTACATCCTATCCGCAACTACTCCACGGTAAGAACCATCTATTACCAGCGCAGCACCGACAGGCTTTACGCAGGTGCTTCAAATGAATTTGGCTATTACCAGGTAGATCCTATCACTTATCAGTATAATTACCATAGCCTGTCTGATAAGCTCCCTGCCTCCCAACGGAATTTTGGGGAAATCTGGAAAATCTTGCCTTGGGGCGACAAAATCGTTTTCCAAAGCAAGTCACACCTATTTATATTAGATAAACAAGGTAAGTTTCAGGCTTTCCATCCTCAATACCGCATCGAAACCGTTGCCCAAGTAAATGGTCATCTGATTCTCGGCACCCGAAGAGGACTGGAAGAATGGCGCAACAACAAGAGCATCCTTTTACCAGGTGCTACTTTTAGTAGCAAGATTGTCATCAGATCCATTATTCCTTATAAGCAACAAGTTCTTGTCGCCACACAAGAGAATGGCATCCTAAGCTATGATGGGAAACAAATCCATGCAATTCTGCCCGACTTAGCTCCCACACTGAAAGAGAGCCAAATCTTCTGTGCCAACTTGCATGACAATAAATTAGCAATCGGAACCGTGAAGGCCGGACTTATCGCAAGAGACCTACAAGGAGGCAAGACCTTATATATCAACAGCAGCAAGGGCTTGCTCAACAACACGGTCCTCTCCACCACCTTCGACAAAGAAGGCAACATCTGGCTTGGATTAGACAACGGCATCTCATGCGCCCTCATCAATGTGCCTTTCCAAAACATCGTGAGCGAAAAGGCGAGCATCGGCATGGGATACACCTCTATTATATATGGCAACAAGCTCTACTTAGGCACCAACCAGGGACTCTTCATGCAAGAAATGCCACTCTTGCAACAATTGTGGTATAAGGCTCCAGCTCCTGTCAAAGGAATCTCCGGACAAATCTGGAACCTAAGCATCATCGACAACACTCTTTTTTGCTGCGCTGACCGTGGTCTCTACACCATTACAAATGGGCTGGCACAAAAAATTGAGGGGCCAGATGGCGTATGGGGCATTTGCAAACTCGACAAACATCCTAATTACCTCTTGGCAACCGACTACTTAGGAATTGTTCTCTTACACAAAGAGGGTGGAAGATACCAAATGGTACACCGAATACAAACCAACGTAGAAGGTATCGGAAATCTACTCGAAGACGTAGATGGAACTTTATGGTCGAGCCACTGGCAAAAAGGAATTTACCACTTGCAACTAAGCCAAGACTTGAAAAGCATCAAGCTCTTGCAACTCTTTAATGCCAAGAATGGTCTCGTGCTTGACCAAAACAACCTTTTGTGCAAAATCAAGGGTAGAATCTACATATCTTGCGTAGATGGCTTCTATAAATACAACTACAAAACTCAGAAATTAGTTTACGACAAAGCCATCAGCAAAATATTCAACACTTATGGCACACCGCTGAAAATCACAGAGACTCCACAGCATGACCTCTGGGCACAAAAAGCCGACTTCATAGCCATCGCACACCACAAGGGCAATGGCTATAGCGTGGATAGCACTTCCTATCGCGGCATCGCCAAAACACAACAATTCGGGTTAGGCAACATGTATTCTCTTGAGACAGACTACTCCCTAATGAATTCGAACGATGGCTTCTACTTAGTAAAAGACCATAGCCTGATAAACGAGCACAACTATCCATTGGTCATCAGCAAGATAACATCTACCAACAATGGAGACAGCATCGTATATCGCCACATCCGTGACTTAAAAGAAAGCCAAAAAGAAATCACTTTGCCACATAGCTTGAACTCCATTGTCATAGAATTTGTATCGCCGGAGTACGTGGCAGAAGATGCCGTCACCTATTCCTGTTACCTCGAAAACTATGATAGCAGATGGAGCGACACACATACGAACACCAAAGAGTATACGCAACTCGATAAAGGCAAATACATCTTCCATGTCAAAGCCTATAACAGAATCAGCGGCAAGACACAAGAGGTAAGCATGGAAATCACAATACTGCCTGCTTGGTATGAAAGCATCTGGGCATACATCATTTATATCATCTTAGGATGCTTAGTACTCTATGAGTTGGTCAAGTACCTGAAATTCAGGGCAGAGAGGGAACTGATGATCGAGAGAACCAAACAAAAAGCTGAAATCACGCAAATGCAAAACGAGAAACTGCAAACCGAGCTGAAACACAAATCCAGCGAGTTGGCAAGCTCTACCATGAGTTCCATTCACCAAAACGACATCCTCCAAAAACTTGACGAGGAAATGGGATTGCTGTCAGAATCCGTGAGAAGAGAAGACAAGAAGTCGGTGGTCACGTCGAAAATCAACGACATCCGCAACGATTTGCAATCTTACCTGAACAATGACGAGGGATGGGATAAGTTTGAAGAGAACTTCAATATCGTATATGATGACTTCATGAAGAAACTGACCGAACAGTACACCAATCTAAAGATGAGCGACCGCAAACTCTGCGCTTATCTCAGAATGGGACTCAGCAGCAAAGAAATGGCAGCTCTGCTCAACATGTCGGTACGTAGCATAGAAACCGCTCGCTATCGACTGCGCAAAAAACTCAACTTAGAAAGCGGCGAGAATCTGACGGACTTCATCCAAAACTTCAAATGAAGACATTAAATGAAAACTTCAAATGAAGACATCAAATGAAAAATTCAAATGAAGACATCAAATGAAAACTTCAAATGAAATAACAACAAAGTATGAACTGGCTTAAGAAACTGAAAATCAATAACGTAAAAGTAAGGCATTGGGTACTCCTTGCCTTACTTTTGCTCATTATACTCACCAAGATGAATCTGAGGTGGGGACTCACCTATACCTTCTTCATCTATCCGCATATCGCTTGCTTCTTGTCGCATGTCTCTGACATATTCCCTTTTGCCATCGGTGACATCTTTATCGCCCTCAGCATCGCCTGGGTTATCCTCTATCCCATCTACGAGCTCATCATCAGAAAGATTCTCATCAAAAAAGGCATCATAAAGAAAGGATGGTTTCACCAGAACCCACATGTCTTTAAAAAGAAAACTGTGTTTGGCAGAGTCGTGGAATACCTGCTATGGGTATACGCTTGGTTTTACATAGCTTGGGGGCTGAACTACTCCCAGCCCAACGTTTTCGTTCGCATCGGAATGGCACCGGCAGAGGTCTCAAAGCAAGATTTAAGAGATTTTGCTAACAGATACGTAGATAGCCTTAATTATCTAAGCGAAGAATGCAATTTACCAAGAAAAGGATTTGTATTCGAAGGCAAAACAAACAGCTTAAAGCTCGCAACCAAAGACGCAGTGCTCTGTGGATACAAGAAACTGGCAGCTTCATCTGTATTCATGGGCATCAATACTCCTTTCAACCAAAACCCGCATGTCAAGACGATGGTCTTTTCCCGACTCAGTTCCATGTCGGGAGTGACTGGCAGCATGGGACCTTTCTTCTGCGAGTTCACGCTCAATGGCGATGTGCTTCCACATGACTATCCTGCGACATACGCACATGAGTTTGCACACTTCTTAGGCGTGGCAAACGAAGGAGAAGCCAATTTCTACAGTTATTTAGTCTGCACCGCATCTACAGACAAAGCCGTGCGATTCAGTGGCTATTATCAGATTTTCTTCCATGTACTCGCCAATGTCTTTGACATTCTCGGTGAGAAAGAGGGAGAAGCCTTGGTCAAACGCATCCGACCAGAAATCATCAACTTGGCAAAAAGCGACCGCAAATATTGGCTCGGCAAACGATGCAAAGTACTTGATGCCGCACAAGATTTCATCTTCGACCTCTATCTGAGAGGCAACAACGTGAAAGAAGGCAGGAAAAGCTATTCGGGCGTAGTGGCACTCATCCTGTCATGGGAACAAAAGAAGAAGATGCTCAATTCGCATATTACTTCTCATTCTAATATTAAAATGCATAAAAAATAAGCATAACATAAGCAAGTTTTCAACATGAAAGAAGTTTTATTAGTAAGTATCGGAAGTTTCTTTGGAGGAGGCATGAGATTTTGGATTTCCAAATGGGTTCAGTCGTGTACCCTTATCACCTTCCCGTTCGGAACGATGACCGTGAATGTATTAGGTTGTCTCATCATCGGATTCCTATCAGGACTCAACTGGAATGGCAGTGGCATCATGTCAACATCCACCAAACTACTCCTCACGACAGGATTCTGCGGAGGTTTCACCACGTTCTCGACCTTTATGAACGAAGGAGCAGCACTGATGAAAGATGAGCACTATACGTATATGATGCTGTATCTCTTCGGAAGTTTGGCACTCGGTCTTATTGCCGTACTCGTAGGTCATGAATTGGCAAAGATTATCTGATCGGTCATCAGAGGGACTGCAAACTGATATCAACCAAAAGACGTACTTTTATAGGTCAAAAAGCATATATTTAAAAGGCATACATTTATTTATCAACTAAAAGACATACTTTTATGAAGATTCCAATCAACCCGTCTCTCAGACGAAGCAAGACCTGCTCTTGCAAAGGAGTCGCAATCACAGCTTTGCTGCTTCTCACATCTCTATGTAGCCAAGCCCAAGAAGACATGGGCAAGCGTCATGAATTATATTTTGGCATAGGAATGCTGAATGCGCTCCAGGACGACCACTACGACAAAATCACCAAAGACATCCCTTATAATGCAGAAAGTGACTGCTTTGGCATCTCCGTCAACTTGAGCCTTGACTACAAATATCGCATGACGAAGAGATTTTCTATTGGAGCTGCGTTGGGATTTACAAACGAGACCTATGACGACTTCTATGATTATCACGATGGAAACGCCGAAGAAGGCCCAGAAGAAAAAGGTTATTACAAATCCTACATGATGTTTGCCATGCCAGAAATCAGCTATACATGGTTTATTTCCGACAATGGCGTCTTTCGAGCTTATTCTGGAGCAGGATTGGGACTGGCTCTTTTCAAAAACAAAAGCACCGTGCCACAATTCGAATGCAACAAGACGAGAGCGGAGTTGGCTTACAACCTGACAATTGCCGGCATGGCCATCGGTGGAGAGAGATTCAAGTTCTTCGGGGAATTCAATGGTGGATGCAAGGGTATGTTGACCGCCGGAATACTCGTCAGATTCTAAAAGCGAGCACATCATCACCAAGCCATAGAGAACTCTTCTCATGCCACTTGACATGAATATTTGATGAAAATCTTACTTTTTTATTATTTTATATTTTCAAATAGTATGAAATACAAAATTTCTTTGTATTTTTGTACCCATGAATTCATTAGATACAAACAACATAAAATGGAGTGAGAACGTCATCATTGCTGACGCAGACTATATAGATAAGGTAGCTTTCGACCTTATCGTAAACTTCGAGCGCATGATTAACCGACGCATCCAGCCTGCCGACATGGCGCAATGGGCTGTGTGCATCGCCCTCGATGGTGGACTTCGAGAAGGTGAGCACGAAACACAAGTGGTACTCATACACGACAAACAGTCGATAGCAATGAAGAATTTCCGTCCTGCCAATTACGAAAAAGACCTCAACGCACAGGCTTTCAAGGATGAGAAATTAGGCGAGTTTATTATCTCATCTTATCCTACAGAAGAAAAGATGGTGGGCAAGGACGAGTTCCTCGTTGACGTAGCCCGCACGGTATGTAATGCCAAGGAGGTAAAACGAGTGATGGTCATCCCTAATTCGGAAGACGGAGACGCCTACGACCGACTGCGCGACATGCTAAGGCAAGTGGATGACGAGAAGCGAGTTACCCTCTTTGCCATGCAACCCTTGCCAGGCGGTAACTTCCGACAGGAAATCCTCGGTTATTCTCTGATGAATGCCCTCGGCATCTCGGCAGATGAGATCAAGTAAATCTTCCATAAATATTCAATAGCATCAAGGGCGCAAGCCTATTTACGATTTGTAATTTATTAATTATACATTCAATAAAATGAGCAGAGTTTTAATGATTGGCGCTGGTGGCGTGGCTACCGTAGCTGCCTTCAAGATTGTACAGAACCAGGACGTGTTCACTGAGTTCATGATTGCCAGCCGTCGCAAGGAGAAGTGCGACAAGTTGGTGAAGTCTATCCACGACAAGGGTTATAAGATGGACATCCAGACGGCAGAGGTAGACGCCGACGACGTGGAGCAGCTGAAGGCTCTCTTCAATAGCTACAAACCTGAGCTTGTCATCAACCTCGCATTGCCATACCAAGACCTCACCATCATGGACGCTTGCTTGGCTTGTGGTTGCAACTACATGGATACCGCCAACTACGAGCCTAAGGACGAGGCTCACTTCGAGTACTCATGGCAGTGGGCATACAAGGACAAGTTTGAGAAGGCTGGTCTTTGCGCCATCCTCGGTTGTGGTTTCGACCCAGGTGTTTCTGGCATCTTCACCGCATACGCTGCCAAGCATCACTTTGACGAGATTGAGACCTTGGACATCGTGGACTGCAACGCCGGCAACCACCACAAGGCTTTCGCTACCAACTTCAACCCAGAGATCAACATCCGTGAGATTACCCAAAAAGGACTCTGGTACAAAAATGGCGAATGGATCGAGACTGACCCATTGTCTATCCACAAGCCTCTCACCTACCCTAACATCGGTCCTCGCGAGAGCTATCTGATGCACCACGAGGAGTTGGAGAGTTTGGTCAAGAACTACCCTACCATCAAGGAGGCTCGCTTCTGGATGACCTTCGGTCAGCAGTATCTCACTTATCTCGACTGCATCCAGAACCTCGGCATGAGCCGTATCGACGAAATCGAATACGAGGCTCCATTGGCTGATGGCTCAGGCAAGACTGCCAAGGTGAAGATTGTTCCATTGCAGTTCTTGAAGGCTGTGTTGCCTAACCCACAAGACCTCGGGGAGAACTACGATGGTGAAACATCCATCGGTTGCCGCATCCGTGGTAAGAAGGATGGCAAGGAACATACCTATTATGTATATAATAACTGCAAGCATCAGGAAGCATACAACGAGACTGGCATGCAGGGCGTTAGCTACACCACTGGCGTACCAGCCATGATTGGTGCAATGATGTTCTTAAAAGGTATCTGGAAGAAGCCAGGTGTATGGAACGTAGAGGAATTCGACCCAGATCCATTCATGGAGCAGCTCAACAAGCAAGGTTTGCCTTGGCACGAAGTGTTTGATGGCGACCTCGAAATCAATTAATAACCAATAACAAACAATTACAATGGCGAAAAAAGACGAAATGCAAGAGGGAACATTGAATCCCAACGAGGGTAAACTGAAAGCCCTGCAAGCAGCCATGGCGAAGATCGAGAAAGATTTCGGCAAAGGCTCTATCATGAAATTAGGTGACGAACACATCGAGAATATTGAGGTGATACCTACTGGAAGTATCGCTCTTGACAACGCTCTTGGCGTAGGAGGTTATCCTAAGGGACGTATCATCGAGATTTATGGTCCAGAATCATCTGGTAAAACTACACTTGCCATCCATGCCATCGCAGAGGCACAGAAAGCTGGCGGTATTGCTGCATTCATTGATGCTGAGCATGCCTTCGATCGTTTCTATGCTGAAAAACTTGGCGTAGATGTAGACAACTTGTGGATTTCCCAACCAGACAATGGTGAGCAGGCTCTTCAGATAGCAGATCAGTTGATTAGCTCCGCTGCTGTAGACATCGTAGTCGTTGACTCTGTGGCTGCCTTGACTCCTAAGAAGGAAATTGAGGGTGACATGGGTGATAACGTAGTTGGTCTCCAGGCTCGATTGATGAGTCAGGCTCTCCGTAAGCTCACATCTACTATCAGCAAGACCAATACTACTTGTATCTTCATCAACCAGTTGCGTGAGAAGATTGGCATCATGTTTGGCAATCCTGAGACTACAACAGGTGGAAACGCATTGAAGTTCTACGCATCTGTTCGCTTGGACATCCGCAAGGCTACAGCTATTAAGGACGGCGAAGATGTAGTGGGTAACTTGGTTCGTGTGAAAGTGGTAAAGAACAAGGTAGCTCCTCCTTTCCGCAAAGCTGAGTTCGACATCATGTTTGGCGAAGGTATCAGCCGTGCCGGTGAGGTATTCAACCTTGGCGTGGCCAACAACATCATCGAGAAGAGCGGTAGTTGGTACAGCTACAATGGTTCTAAACTCGGTCAAGGAGCTGATGCTTGCAAGGCTATCCTCAAGGACAACCCAGAACTTCTTGAAGAATTGGAGGCAAAAGTGCGTGAGGCATTAAAAGCCAAAGAGCAGAAATAGAAAAGAATATTTGATAGATAAAAAAAGAAGAGAGGTTGGTCGTTATTTTGCCCAAGCCTCTCTTTATTTTCGCATATATTTAGAATCACAATATGGGGAAAACAACTTAAAATCAATGGAAGGCCAGGCATATTCCAGCCTGGCTTCTTTCGTTTTCACATATAAGGGCAAAGAGTTTTTATATTTAAGGTGGTAAAGCTCCGATCCACCATACTTATGTTTCTATTTACTTTTTAAATTACACATTTTCATATCAACTTTTAAATTGCACTTTTTCTGTATCTTGGAGACATAGAAAAGTCAGTTAAAGTTCATGGGCATAGTAGGTCCATTGTCGCTTTTAGTAAAACTCGTTTCGTTTTACAACGGCTAAAGTACAACAAGAAATCCATACTTGCAAATTTATGGTCCAAAAAGCCAGAAATCCTAACTTTAATTATATTTCCAGTTTTAAAATTGCAGATTTTAGAAAGAATTGCATATTTTTTATTTCCTCTTATATCAGAAATTGCAGACTTTCAGAATTATAGTTTCCCATGACTATATTAGAAAAGAACATAGGAATGCATGTTTTTTTACTACATTCCGGCATTTCCATCAAAAAGTTTACAAAAAATGTGCAATTTTTAAAGAAAATCTTTTTGATAAAATATAAGATCGCTCTCCCTTTATATAAAATGTATTGTATTATATAGGATAATATAACTTTGGCTACGAAAAGTTTTCGTTCTAAGCTTTCGGATGTGCATTCAAAGCTTTTGTACGCGCATCCAAAGGCTTTGGATGTACGTTCAAAAGCTTTGAACGGAGATTTTGAATAGGAACGCATGTGGTTTAACCATTTTAGTTGATCATTTTGTGCTTATTTGTAATGCGTGTTGACTCTGTTAACATGCTATCCAATTGAGCAAAGCATTTGTCAGACAAATGTCAGCAAACAAACGTCATCCCTTTCGACATACTTTCGTATCTTTGCATCAAAAAACAAGAAATATGATGCAAATGAAAAGAAATCTTACATTGTCATTACTCATCTTGTCGTCACTGAGCACCATGGCGCAAGGCGAGGACAAAAACATTGCACAGAACGAGAACAAGACTATTACACTCGGCGAGGTGGTTGTGAAAGCAGCTAAGACTGTCAACAAGATAGATGGCATGTTCATCTATCCCACCGAGGTGCAAAAGGAATCATCGAGCAATGGCTATGACATCCTGCAAAAGTTGTCACTGCCCAACATCAAGATTGACGCAGCCTCACATGCTGTATCTGCCGCCGACAACAAGGGCGCAGTGCAGATAAGGATAAATGGCATTGTCGTATCTCGACAAGAGATGCTATCGTTAGACCCGAAGAATATTTCAAGAATCAGTTTCATCAACAATCCCGGTGTGCGCTATGGCGACGACATCGCATACGTCATCGACATCGTCACCCGAAGAGCCGACTCTGGCTACACCATCGGTACTGACATCACCGCTACCCTCACATCGCCTCAAGGCGACGGCATGGCATACGGCAAGTGGAACAAAGGAAAGGGCGAGCTGTCACTGTCGTATGATTTTAGCGGATACAAACTGAAGGGGATGCAAAACGAAGAGCGTGCCGACTATACACTAAACGACGGAAGCATATACACTATCACCCGCAATGACATTGCCACTCAACGAAAGCGTCTCGATCATGATGTCAAGCTGACCTACAACTGGGCAGACTCCACGGCTTGCGTGTTCCAAGCATCATTGAGCGGTTCATTCTCCCGCACCCCTGACAACTACAGTATCAAGGAAATTGCCGATGGCGACAACCGATATACTGCCACCAGTCGTGAGAGCGGAAACAGCAGCTCGCCAGTGGTCGACCTATACTTCTTCCGACAAATCACCCCTCGACAGTCAATAACCGCCAACGCCGTAGGCACATACATCTCGACGAAATCCAGCAACTACTATGACGAAGTTACACCTTATATATATGATGTTAATGGCAAATCAGCTTCCGTCCTTTCGGAAATAATTTATGAGAACCGCCTCAAGCCGTTTACACTTTCCGCAGGACTGAACTACCACTTCAAGCATACCAAGAACGAGTACACTGGCGATGCCGCAGCATTGACCGAGTTAAGCAACAGCACCACATACGCCTTCAGCGAGATAAAGGGCATGATAGGGAAATTACAGTATTCTGCTGGGGCTGGAGCCAGTTACATCCATTATCGCCAGGATGCCCATACCTATGACTACTGGACATTCCGCCCCAAGGCTTATCTGGCTTACAACCTCATGCGAGGCATGCAACTCAGTTACTCGTTCCAGATGAAAGAGCGAGTATCACGAATAGCAATGATAAGCGATGCCACCATACGCAACAACAGTATGGAATGGACCGTGGGCAATCCCGACCTAAAACCAAATCGTGAGCTGGAGCACACGCTGCAACTGGCGTATAACACCGACCGCTGGCAGACATTCATCAATGGTTATTACAAGCATTGTATCAAGCCAAATATGGCTCTGTATGAGCGTACCGACGACAACCGATTCATCTACACACAAATCAATCAAAAGGCGATTGATGTGTTGCAGGCTTACGCTTATGCCGCCTACTGGGTCATACCCGAAAAACTGCAAGTTACGACATACGGAGGCCTCTACCGCTGCTTCAACTTCGGCAACGACTACACCCATTGTTACACATCATGGTTCTATGCCGGCAACATCGTGGCATATCTTGGCAAGTTCACTCTTGTGGCAGAAACAGACAATGGTTACAGCTTTCTTGAGGGTGAGAACAAGGGCTACAACGGAGGCACCACCGCCCTACAGGTATCCTACAGACTTCACGACTGGCAATTCAAGCTAACATGGATGAGTCCGTTTACGCCAAGATACAAGCAGTATGAGTCTGAGATTCTCAACGCTAATCTTCACAAACATGCCATCGGCTATGACAAAGACAGCGGCAACCGCCTCATGCTCAACATCGCATGGCGCATCAACCAAGGTAAGAAACGCCAGGCGGCAGAAAAGAATATCAACCTCAAAGATACGGACAATGGAATTATAAAGTAAGGAAGACATCCTTTCATGTTATCTATACCATTTGGCATTAAACTGATATGGTAATCCGTCTAATCAGAAATGAGTAGTCATGACACTCCATGACTACTCATTTCAATATTATTTCTTCAATTTATTTTCTGATTTCAGCACATCCAAAAATTCTTGCCATGCAATTGCTCTTTTTTCAGTATTCTGCTTAACACTTTCAAGCATTCTTACTTGTGGTGTATTTGGATAGCAATCTGCCAGATAATATTTTTCATTTTCTATGTCATAATAGATAACCAAATCATCAAAAATTTGGCTATAGATACCATATACATAAGAACTTGCCGTAAACAAACTCTTCGTACCTTTTCTAAACTCTATTTTATCATATACTGGAAATATACTGGCACTTGGTTCCAAATCCTTAAATTTGATCTCTCTTGTCACAGGATTGAACCATGCAATATTCTCATCAGAAAACACTTGGTTAGCTGATGTAGTCCCATCCTTTGAACGTGCTTGAGAGGATACGGAAGAATTAATTCCGTAAGCTACAATTTTCGCAGGATGCACACTTCCCATGATATCTCCTTCATTGCTATCACAAGAAACTACTGCCATCATTCCAAAAAGGAACAAACAGATACTGAATAACTTTCCTTTCATAACCATCAATTTTTAAGTTTTAAACGTCTTACTTCTATATATATAGATGCAACCAAAGTAAAAAGACTGCATGGTAAACTACAAAAAAGGAGGCTAGCCGTAAATTCGGCCAGCCATCCTCAGTTTTCGCATATCATATAGTCTTATTTTTTGAACAAATACGACGGAATTTGTTTTCCAAATCCTGAAGCCAGGCTTTTCTTCGCCTGGCTTCATTCAGTTTTCACATGTATTCTAGAAGCTTTCTTCTTTAGAGTGGTCAAGCTTCGAACCTCCTTGGTTTTTTATTTGCAACAAAGATAATGTTAGATTGTGAGAAATGCAAATTTGATAGCTCAAAACGTCGATATTGTAACAAATATTATAAATAGAATTAGAAAAATGCACATTTTTGAGAAAAAAAAAGTTTTTTATTAGCGAAAGTGCATATTATAATCTAGTCTTACATCCTATGCTAACCTATCTTGATAGGATGGGGGCAAGTTGCTATTTTTTAGGTGGATTTTCCTAAAGGTACAATGTCTTATAACCAAAGCTGAGTACAATAAAAAAGGTGTACAACTCAAAACTCTTCGTTTCCAGTTGTACACCTTTTATTATTTATATCTCACAGAGCCATTGCTCTGTAAGCATTTTTCTTTGCTTTAAGTAGAGAGGGGATTACTTCACCTCCTCGAAGATAAGCTGTACTGATAATCAGTATTTTACACTTTTATGGTACAAATAAGAACTATTCTACCTCATCAGTTTTCTTGTCAAGTTCCTTGTACTCTCGGAGTTCTTGTTCTACCATATCTAATCGTTTGGTCAACTCTTCAACTGAAGGGAGCTTATCTTTTATTTTTATCCCCTCATAGGTGGCAACACCCATTGGATTCTGAATGCTGTCAAATGCCCATTCCACCTTTGTTTGATCTTTTGACTTGCACAGAAGAAGTCCAATAGTAGGATTATCCCCTGGTTGACGCAGCAATTTATTGCATGCTGCCACATAGAAGTTCAACTTTCCTGCAAACTCTGGCTTGAAATCTACTACCTTCAATTCAATGACAACATAGCAACGAAGTCGTATATGATAGAATGGCAAGTCAGGGAAATAGCCATCAGTACCAACGACAAGTTCGGGCTGTCTGCCAACATAGGTAAATCCATTACCCAATTCAAGCAAGAAGCGAGTTATGTCTCTTGCTATGGCATTCTCCAAATCTCTCTCGTCATATCCCCTCTCCAACATAAGGAAGTCGAGTCTGTATGGGGCTTTCAAAACACTTGCTGCAAGTTGAGAAGCGAAGTTGGTGATGCTTCCAAGGGACGATTCCAAAGATAGGAAGCATGCCTCCATCATCAATTATAGAGGCGATTCTATTAGGGGAGACAATTTCTGCACATAGCTGGTGCAGTTTTATAGGATTCTGATTTTCAGCCTCTTGTAATTCTGCACTTAGTTGGTGCAGAATTTCCTTATGGTTATCATCAGCCATATAAAACTCGTACCATGCCTTCATATAATAAAGGTTGCGAGCTGAGAATCCTTTTACGTCAGGATAGGCTTCCCTGAGATCAAGGCTGAGTTGGTTGACAACACCAGCTCCCCATTTAGTCTCTGCTTTTTTTTTGCACAATATCACGCCCCAAGAGCCAATTAAACTCCAAAGCCCCATAGTTGGCTTGCAATGCCACACGGTTGCGAACCGTCTGATAGCGACTTTTAATCTCTCGCAACCATTCTATGTATTCGTTATCTCCATGGAAATTTTGGGATGTGACGAAGTAGGGGGTATTATTATCTGTCATATTGCTCTATTTTTTAGTAATTTATCTAACCTCTTTATGCAATGAAATGCAAAGCTACTAAAATTAAGAGCAAAGCTATAGCTACAAAGCTAAAATTTCTGTTTGTCCTCACTTGTTTTTCCATATCTGCCTTTGATTTTGAAATCTCAGCATTCATTTCTCCAAAATATTTTAGCAGTGTACTTTGATTATCTGTAAGTTTTTGCATTAAACTCTCATTGCATACTTTTAACTGATTTATGCTGTTTTGCAGATTTGTTGCCTTGCTGTTTATTTCTTCGTTTAGGCGATTTGCTTGTTCACCGCAACTTTCGGTCAAAGAAGAAACGTTTTCTTCTATACAGCCAAGTACTGCATCCTGATCTTTTTGAGAAGACGCTAGTTCTTGTCGTATGTTTTTAATCGTTTGAACGATATTAGCTACATTGTCGGAAGTCTCTTTAATATTTTCAGTGAGCGATTCTGCTCTTTTAACAGAAATATCAAACGCATTCACTAGGCTTTCTACTTCTTGTAACTTTGAACTCAGTTTTTCGAAAAAAGAACGAGAAATCGTCTCTTGTTCCTTTTTGATTTTTTCTGCAATTTCATCACAAGTTGTCTGAAGATTAGCAACAGCAGAAGATGCCTGTTGCTCAATTATGACCTTTTTGTTTTGGAGTAAAAAAATCATTTTTTTCAATCCACTTTCTATGCCGTCAATTTTTTCGACATAGTTTTGTATTCCGTTCTGAGTTTCAGAATAAGCGGCAACAGTGTCACTTACCTGTTTTCGAGCAGAATCGATACTTGCTAAAGTATCCTTAAGTTCTTCAATTGTTTGATATAAATCGTTATTCATAATGAGTAGTTTTATTTTGTTAAATATTGTTCTTTAAAATTTTTAAGCCAACCCAATTGAAACTCTGCTTCACCGATTTGTTGCCATTCTTCCAATGCAATTCGTTCGTTTTCTCCGATAGCATCTTTTTCAATGAGAGTTTGTTCAAATAGTGCCATTTTTTCATAAAACTCCTTATAGTCTCTACTTCTTGTTTTGAACTCTTTATACCCTGCTATATAACTATTACGTAGTTCTTGATATAAATTGCCATTAACTTTCACGTTTTGATAAAGCAGGCAGAAAACATTAAGCAAATCCAATGTTGGATTACTATCGGTCAAAGAGCGACGAATAAGACGTACAGCACCTTGAAGGTGTTTAATGTTGTCTTTGGGCGAGCCAGAATTTCCTATTATGTTATCATCTACGACATTCATATATTTAAAGAGAATATCATATGACGAAATTTTCCCATAATCTGTATCTTTGGTCAAACTATACGGCAAACCTCCATCAGTAACATAATCCTCACGTGCAAATTTCGAATTGAAATAGAAATATATAAAATCCTTCAAATCCTCATTTGTTTTAATCCAATCATAAGGAGAATTAACTGCTACTTCGCAGAATGTTTCCATATCTTTTATTCCCCTTTCTCGTTTGGACGCAATTTTGTCATAGACGAATTCCGTAATGTATCCTAGACATTTTTGCATAGCATTCTGCCCCTTGTATGTAAGGGCTTTATTCATTTCTAATTCTGAACGTTCTTCTGCATAATAGCGCATTAAGAACATCTTCAGATTATTGAAATAGTCGTTATCACTCTTTCGTATTGTCACAATTCTAAATTGCTGATTTTGGTAATCTCGCGTGTAATCGTCAATAATACCAATGCAACACATCCTATAAATAGCTTTTTCGATGGTTGCAACAAATTCTACTTCTCCTTGTCTAATATCTCGTGAGTCTTTGAATACTAAGATAGGATAGTGCTTTTGCAATAACCATTTATTCAACTTAGAAACAGAATCTGCATTAACCTCAGGTGAATATGATATATATGAGACAAGTTTTTCTCCTGTTTTTGTGGACAAGAGTTCATCCATAAATCCAGAAACCTGTTTATATTGTATCTGATTACCCCTTTCGTTTTCTTCTTCTGTGACATCTATAGCTGTTTGAGTAAGCAGATAATACATAATCATTTTCTCAAAGTCTTCACCAATAAAATTGTTGTCGAAAAAGAATTTATGCACACCATAATCAACAGGAATTGCCTCCATAATTCGAGTTTGTGGATTTTGTTCCATAAACTGTTTGGGTGAAAACAAAATGGTGGATAGTGCCATTTTACGGTCACGCCCAGCACGTCCTGCTTCCTGAACAAAAGCCTCCAATGAACCAGAGAAGCAGATGTTATATGTAAATCTAACGTTAGGCTTATCTATTCCCATACCAAAGGCTTTTGTTGCAACCATTACAGACGTTTCTCCTGCAATAAATCGTTCCTGTTCAGTTAGGACATCACCTCCTATATATGTACTAACTTTGTTGCTTTCAATAAAGTTTCTAACGGAAGATGCTACACCTATATTGGCATTAGTGTCATTAACTCCAATACTTCCACGACGATGTGGGCAGAAAACAATTGCTCCTGCCTTATTAGGTGTTTCTTCATACCAATCCTCACTGATTTCGGTAGTTAAATCTGCATTCTCAATTTGTGACAGAATTCTTTTATCAGTAATACCTTCTCTTTCTATAAAACGTCTCTTTATGAGTTTTATATTCTCGTCTTCCTGCAGTTTTTTTAATTCGTTAAATCCTTGCGATATGATATTGGGAAGTTCGTCATTTTTCTTTCTGTAAACATCCCATTTGCTCATACAGGATGTATCATCTATCTTAACGACATGATATTGAAGTTCCAATCTGTTTGTATTTTCGTATCTAATGACAGCCTCACCATCTAATGGAAATGCCCCATTGCCAGAAAGTTCTCTTTCAACATCCGCCAATACATCAAATGACGCAGTGGCTGTCAGTCCAAATAAAGATAATCTGCATTCTTTTCCACTTATTTGCTTGGGTAGAACATAGTTATATAGATTTCGTCCTAAATGCAGATATGTGAATCTGAAATCATGTCCCCATTCTGAAACACAATGTACCTCATCTATTACGCCATAAGCGAAATACACATGCAAATCTTGCATATTGCGAAGTCTGTTTCGGAAACCTCTTATACACAATCTCTCTGGAGAAAGAAAAAGAAACTGAACCTTTGACCTCTCCATCATTTCTTCTCTCTCATTCTTTTCTCCAGAATTTACAGTTGCATTTATAAAAGTACAACAATCTATACCATTATGTGTTAACCCATCATATTGGTCTTTCATCAATGAAACAAGAGGGTCGATAACTATTGTTATGCCTGGCTGTAGCATTGCTGCCAGTTGATATGTAAGAGATTTTCCGCTACCAGTTGGGAGCAAACCAATTACAGACAAATTACCCATCGCTCTTGTGAGTATTGGCAACTGGCCATTGCGAAACTTCTCCTTGCGGAATAACAATTGCAAAAAATATGTCAATCTATCTACTTGTTTCTTGTCTTCTACGAATACTCCTCGTTCATTTTTTGTTACAAACGGCTTATAGTTTATTCTGTCAGATGTATATACATATCTTTCGGCATGAAGATTGTTTTCATCAGCAGAAAAAACGGCAAAGTAACAATCGTTTTTAGCCTTGTATTTATTGAAAGTGTATTCTTTATCTCTGATATTAGAGGAATAATGAATCACTAAGTCATATTCTATGTTTCTAATTTCGTGAGTTGCATTTTCTACATGATATTCATCAAGATGCAATGGCGAACTATTATATAGTTCATTAGATACAATAGTGAGCTTGATTTCTGGCAATCTCAGATTTTCGTATTCAACGCTCATACCTGTAAGTGTGTTGAACATCTGCTTGAAATCTTCAAAAGCAAGTGCAGCACAAGGAACGTCTTTTTCTTCTACAAGGACATTCCATTCAGACATTTCCAAACTCAGTTTACCTGTTATCAAAATTTCAACAAGAAGTTTCTGAATACGAGCAATGGCAAATGGAGAATATGCGATTTCGTTCAAAGGTATAAATTGTCCCATAAGTAAAGAGCCTCTACCTTCTATAGTATTATACAGATTGCCAATTACACAATGGCAACAATGCGCCATTGACAAGTCAAAATCAATAATGCCATTGTTCGAAGTTTCCGCACAAACATCATTAGCATTACAAAAGCTTCGTTCTACAAATGGAGTTGGCTTTGTAGCCAAGCCACGAGTAATGATATTATTAAGGACTGCCAATATTGGATGCGGATCATCACTGACGCTTGCACCTAAATCGAATGGTGCGTATACATCAAAATAAGAAAGCCTCTCAGGAAAGGTCGAAATTCTAGCTACAGAAGACAAATCATAAGCTGCCCTAAACTGTATAGCAGGATAAAATTGATATTTAATTATCTGTCCTACATTATATGGGTTAAGCTTGGCAACGCCTATATTATAGGTGTAACCAAGTCTATTTTTATTGGACTCACATTCATGTTTTTCAAATGGAAGTGGGCGATGAAAATAACTAAAGAAGTTATTTATACGTACATTTCCACTATAATAGTAAGGACTAACACTAACTATAATATTGTCTGAAGTATGGTTCGTGTAAAGAATGTTTGTAAGATGCTTTGAGTCGATGCCGTTTATATCCAAAATGTTTGAGAACATTTGATAAACTGGAAAATTGGTGGTAAATTGCAAATCATCTGTACATACATCATTTACAAGTTTGTTGATACGCCTTATTTTTACATTAGAGTCAAACAAGCCAATAAGGAATTGTGCATGCTCTAATGCTATGACAGATGGCTCAATCAATACCACTTCATTTATAGAACATCTTACATTGTTTCGTCTAATATAATCAAGCAGAAACAATGTAGCAACACCTTGTCCACAAGCCCAGTCTATAACATTAACTTGCCGCGGCAAAGTAGGACTTAGTAATTCAAAAGCTCGATTTAACTTACCAATATGCCAATCTGTATAAGAAGCGAGGTATGCATTTAGTTGTTGTTCCTCTGTGTATATAGTGTGTGCATCATCTGAGCCACCTTGATTGGCAAGCAACCAAGGTGTATATCTAAATTGTTTTGGAAGACAAAGTCTTGCACTTTCTCTGATAGCATCGAAAGTTAAGTGTTCGGTCTTTCTTATAATATCCTCAAACTTTGACATTTTATTTTCCTGTTATCGTTTCTGCAAATGGATTTTCCTTGTGTGAGTGCAAGTTGGCGATGGCTCTTTCCTTGCTGGCATTAGCATAGCAATATTCGCAACCATGCACACACGTATTATACTCACCAATGTCTTTACTCTTTATGCATCCGCAAAACTCACGTTGTCCTTTGTCTCTGTTGTCGCCATGTATAGCATACATACCGTTAGGCAATACAATTGCATCTTTAGGCAGAGGCTCCACTTCACCGAATAAACTCGCTTGAGGTAGCGGAAAGAACTTTACCCTTAGGTAGTCCATCAATACTTTGTCATCATACGCAAGTCGGATAATCAAATTATCGTCAACACAATGGTTCTTGTGGACACTGTATTTTTGCAGGTCTATTTTCTCACCACAAGTAGCCAATTCATATCCCCACTTATTATTCAAGACAGACAATCGTTGTGCAAAATTTTGCATTTGAGCCTCAGTCCAATCAACATAGTTGACATTTGCCTTCTGCAAATTAGCTTGAACTTTACGGTATGACAATATATCGGCAAAGCTAAATACTAGTTTTTCTGTATATCCTTGAAGTTGGTCGCCAACATTCTCCACCTTCGCAAGCAAAGTATTAATGTCAATGCTGTCTGTAAGTACCAATGGGTCAAAACGCCAAACGACATGTCCCTTGCCAAGTCTATCCACAAGTTGCTTGAATGTTTCTATACGTTGCTCCAACGTCGGCACACTCTTTTCCAATCCTTCCTTTTCATAATCATTCAAAGAATATTGGATATAGCACTTTATCCCACGCTTTTCAAGAATGGGAAGATACTTCAACAAGGGTTTCGGATTCTTCGACCAGAACACGATGAAACGTGTGTTCTTATAAGACACATAACTCTTTGCGCCATTAAATGGATTCGTCCAAGCAGAATAGCCGACCTTATCTAACCGATAGAAAAACCAATCGGCATAGAAAGCAGGTATGTCTGTGCTTCTACTGGCAGAAACGAGAACAGGAACTTGCATATCCACAAGTTCCCCATTCTCTCGTGGTAGTCTTTCTTTATTCCATGTAGCCATAAATACTAGCCCCTTTCAAATCTAATATAACGCTCCTAATCATCAAGCTCACATTGAATTGGTCTATACCAAATTACTGACAAAGATACACAAAATTAATAAAAAATACGGCAAAGCGACGTGGCTTTTAACATTAATTACACGAAAAACATATTGCTATATCAGATTCAAGGGGAAAACAACCAATGTTCTTCCCTCTTATGTTTCTTCTCCTCAGACTTCTTTGCCTATAGTTCTTTGTATATGCCTATATACGTTTTAGCATATAATATACAATGAGTATAGACGACTCCTATATTGGAAAATACAAAAAAAGTGTACAACTCAAAACTCTTCGTTTCTTGTTGTACACCTTTTATTATTTATATCTCACAGAGCCATTGCTCTGTAAGCATTTTTCTTTGCTTTAAGCAGAGAGGGGGATTACTTAACCTCCTCGAAGATAAGACATATTGATAATCAACACATTACATTCTTATGGTACAAATAAGAGCACTTTTTTATCAACAACATATCTATCTAAATATCAACATTAGCAAACATAAGTCAACAATTCTCTTATACTTGCTTCAATGTCATCTACAGATGGTATCTCTTCATATGCAAGGTCCGGCAACTCTCTAGAATATACATTACTCAACGATGACCATACAGAATGCAAATCTACCACAATAGGAGATTCTGAAATCTTTCTGTTTTGCCATCCTTCGGGCTTATCAAACCGTTGCTGGTCTTGTGTGAACAAGTTTGTGAAATCAACCTTGAAAGAATTACTCTCCAAGTATTTTCTTGTTTCCTGATCATTAAGAAGAAAATGCAAATCATAGAAGTGACGTATCTTTGCCGCCAATTCTGGAATATAATTATCAGCTAAAGAACAGCGAAGAAGGGACACCAATTTTTCTGTTAACGTTCTACGACGATCAAGAACATTAACGTCAAATGGTTGCATATCATATTCTTCAATCAAGTCTTCGTTCCCCGTCTTTAGCAAGAAGTCTGTTAGAAAGCTTTGCAACTTGCATTTTTGGAAAGGATATGGATTAGCAAAGGAATTGATTTCGACAAGCAATTGCCCTGCCTTGATAGCACCAACTTGCAAAGAATCAATAGCTCTGGGATAAGAATAGTATGCTTTGTGGTAATGTGAACCCTTACTGGTAAAACCTGGCATAACGATTTCATCAAGACCTGCTGTCATATTTTTGACTGTTCGCTTAATCAACATCTTCAACTGATTGCCACTGAGTGTCCAAGCCTCAGATATTGCTACATCTATATCTTCTGAAAAACGACTACCTATACCATAGGCTTTCGTCAAGCTCGTGCCGCCTTTGAAGATGGCACGATTATCCTTGTCATTGGCAGACATCAATGCCAAAGAGCGACAAATCCAATAGTCTTTCTCTATAAAAATACTTTTGATACCCAAGCCTCCTTCATCGATAGGACGAGAAGCCGCTTGCAAGGCATCAGAGAATAAATCCCAGTTTTCATGCAATCTCATACGATATTCCAGTTTTTCTTGTTCGATAACACAGTGTTGGTAACAGGCAGTTTATAATAGGTAACACCATTTAACGACTGATATATCTTTTCCGTTTCCAAGCCAAGTTTCTCATAAATAGCTCCAAGCAATGCTCGAACGTATGCCGTATAGCGTAATGACAAGTCCAATAACCTAGCTTGGTCTTGACTTGACATTTCCCTAACCATTATACATATTTTTTCGATACATTCGTCTGGTGATGTCGCTGGTATTTCCTTTATCAGTCGCAAGGCATCCAATATTCTCAACAAAGAAATATTCTTGGAAGTGATAGCATTCTCTTGCTGTAAGAAAGAAACCTTCACTCCATTTCTCGTGATGGGTCTTCGATACTTATTGCTGCCCACTAGGATAGAAGAGCTTATCTGAGTAGTTAGTCCCATCGCTGCAAATGCCGTTGTACCAGTTACATAACCAACAACCTTTCCATCTTGTTCCAAGAAGTCTTTCACCAGCTCCGAGTCTGCTGGTTTAAGTGTTCCAAAAATTGTTTTCTTAGGAATATAGTATTTTCCCTTGGAAATCTTCTGTAGTTCACCTTGTTGCACAAGACGGCTTAAGGCTTTGACGAGAGCTTGCTGATACTGCATTTCCACGCCAAAGTCTTTAGTGGTCAAGACAACTCCAGCAGGAGTCGATGATATTACTTCCTTAATTTGTCCATTTATTACCATACTATAGTACCTTTATTATGGTGCAAAGATAGTAAAAAGTCACGTTTTTTACGTAAAAAACGTGACTTTTATATAGATATTTAACATAAAAACTAAAGCTCGGGATAACTTTATCTATTATTTTAAATCAAGTTCAAAAGAACTATTAGGCGAGAAATTCACTTTTCCCTCATAAGCAGGTTTTGAAGCATCGTATTTTCCGTAACCATCAGAGCGATATACTCTAAGATAATATTGCCCACCTACAAGATTTACCAATTGAAAGCTCACATCATAGCTACAGATGCAATCTGCTTCAACAGAGGGATCTACTGAATAAGGAAAGAGAACTATCGACATCTCATTCTCTTCAGTTTTTACCTGTGGACGAATTTCCTCCACTGCACAATTCTCTTTCAAGTCAACGACATTAAAACTTGCTATACCCTTAGCATCTACCCGAACTTCAATCTTTGGTGTCTTTTCCATTTCCTCAGAATAAAACTCCGGTTTACTTTCTTTCGCTGACAAAGCATACTTGCAGCCTGAATTTTGGAGATGTTCCATTTTTACAGGTTGCTCCAAACTCTGTTCTAACGAACAAGAGCCAAGTAAGAATAATGCCATTAAGGCATTGTTGATTGTCATTTTCTTCATTTCTTCAATTTTTAAGTTTTAAACATCTTACTTCTATATATAAAAAAGATGCAACTAAAGTAAAAAGACTGCATGGGCATATAGAAAAGAAATACAACATTATAATTCTGCACCAAGTTGGTGCAGAATTATAATGCTTTGATTTTTAAGCAATAAAAAAAGGTGTACAACTCAAAACTCTTCGTTTCCTATTGTACACCTTTCTTATTTATATCTCACAAAGCCATTGCTCTGCAAGCATTTTCTCTTGCTTTAAGCAGAGAAGAGATTACTTAACCTCCTCGAAGTCTGCATCCTGAACATCCTGAGCGTTGTCGCCGCCCTGTGCCTGCTGACCGCCCTGAGCACCCTGTGCACCCTGAGGACCTGCCTGCTGACCACCCTGATACATCTGCTGGCTTGCAGCCTGCATTACGGTATTGAGGTTGTTGATGGCAGTGTCGATAGCAGCTACATCACCTGCCTTGTGAGCATCCTTCAACTGCTGGAGAGCCTGCTCGATACCTGGCTTCTTGTCTGCTGGAATCTTGTCACCGTTGTCCTTCAAGAAGTTCTCGGTGGTGAAGATCATAGAGTCTGCCTGGTTCATCTTGTCGATCTTCTCACGCTCAGCCTTATCAGCAGCAGCGTTCTGCTCTGCCTCAGCCTTCATGCGGTTGATCTCGTCCTCGCTCAAGCCAGATGAAGCCTCGATGCGGATGCTCTGCTCCTTACCGGTAGCCTTATCCTTAGCTGATACGTTCAAGATACCGTTGGCATCAATATCGAAGGTAACCTCAATCTGAGGAACACCACGACGAGCTGGAGCGATACCTGTCAAGTTAAACTGACCGATGCTCTTGTTCTGAGCTGCCATTGGGCGCTCACCCTGCAATACGTGGATGGTAACCTCTGTCTGGTTATCAGCTGCTGTAGAGAATACCTCGCTCTTCTTGCAAGGGATAGTAGTGTTAGCATCGATAAGCTTTGTCATCACACCACCCATAGTCTCGATACCGAGAGTCAATGGAGTAACGTCGAGCAATACGATGTCGCCAACACCCTCTTCCTTGTTCAAGATGGCACCCTGGATAGCTGCACCTACTGCTACTACCTCATCAGGGTTAACACCCTTAGAAGGCTCCTTGCCGAAGTAGTTCTTAACGAGTGTCTGAACGGCTGGGATACGGCTTGAACCACCTACCAAGATAACCTCGTCAATATCTGATGTAGAGAGCTTAGCATCACGGATAGCGTTCTGGCAAGGTACCAAGCAAGCCTGGATCAAGTTGTGAGCCAACTGCTCGAACTGAGCACGGGTCAAAGTCTTAACCAAGTGCTTTGGCATACCGTCAACGGCTGTGATGTATGGCAAGTTGATCTCTGTAGATGTAGAGCTTGACAACTCGATCTTAGCCTTCTCAGCAGCCTCCTTCAAGCGCTGCATAGCCATAGGATCCTTGCGGAGGTCAACACCTTCCTCGTTCTTGAAGCCATCAGCCAACCAGTTGATGATTACCTGGTCGAAGTCATCACCACCGAGGTGAGTATCACCATTGGTAGAAAGTACCTCGAATACGCCGCCACCGAACTCCAAGATAGAGATATCGAATGTACCACCACCCAAGTCGAATACGGCGATCTTCATATCCTTGTTAGCCTTGTCAACACCGTAAGCCAAAGCTGCGGCTGTAGGCTCATTTACAATACGCTGTACGTTAAGACCAGCAATCTGACCAGCCTCCTTAGTAGCCTGACGCTGTGAGTCTGAGAAGTAAGCAGGTACTGTGATGACAGCATCTGTAACCTCCTGACCGAGGTAATCCTCAGCGGTCTTCTTCATCTTCTGGAGAACCATTGCAGAAATCTCCTGTGGAGTATACTTGCGGCCCTCAATCTCAACACGTGGATAACCACCCTCGTTTACTACTGTGTAAGGCATTGCCTCAGCTTCCTTCTGGCTCTGAGCGTATGTCTCACCCATGAAACGCTTGATAGAATATACAGTGTTCTTAGGGTTTGTGATGGCCTGACGCTTAGCAGGATCACCTACCTTACGATCACCATCCTTTACGAAACCTACTACTGATGGAGTAGTACGCTTACCTTCGCTATTAGCGATTACAACTGGTTCGCTACCTTCGAATACGGCAACACAACTGTTTGTTGTACCTAAGTCAATTCCAATTACTTTTCCCATAATTATATCTTTTTTTTATTTTTATCGTTATTAATAAAGTTACTTGTTCTCATGAATCATTGTTCTTGAGGTCTGCCGAAGACATGCATCATCGGGAACCTCGCCGCAACGTTCACGCTATCCATCATAACAAAGCGTGTGCCAAGGGAGGAAGGCTTCATACCAAAGGAGGATTTGTCATATTCGTCTGTCAGTTTGGCAGATATGGCATATTTCTATCCCAATATTATGCCAATAAGAACGAAAAACTGTCGGAAATCTTGGTTTTATCAAGGATTATCTGTAATTTTGCAGACGATATTACTATATACATTATTATATTAGGTATTATAAGACTATACCTTATTATATATTTAGGCATTATAAGACATTAAACTAAAAAAGAAAGAAACAAATACTGAATGGGAAGAAACAAATATTCAGCAGGAGAAATCAAGGAGATAGGCAAATTGCTCCGATTGAAGAATGCAGGCAACCGATTGCAGCAGAAGTTGGTCCGCCACGACCTTCGTGTGAATTACGAATTCAATATTTCCGACTTCAATGAGCCAGGCAAAGCATTTGGCGAGGATGAATTGCAGGAAGCCATCAAGCGTGGAGCCATCCAGATTTTGGACGATGCCACCATCGAGGCAATGAAGGCGAAGCGTGCTCGCGACAAGGCTCGTGATGCCGCCGAACGTGAGAAGAAGGCTATCAAGAGCGGTGAGCAAACCGACTGGAAGGAGGCAATGAAGGAATGGAACGAGTATTACGAAAAGTAAAAAGGTAAAAAAGTAAAAAGGTAAAAACAATATGGCAAAGGTTATTATTAAGACTACAGAGGGCGACATCAAGGTGCGCCTCTATGACGAGACTCCAAAGCATCGTGACAACTTCATCAAGTTGGCAAAGGAGGGATATTTTGATGGCACTCTCTTCCATCGTGTCATCAAGGATTTTATGATTCAGGGCGGCGACCCTAACAGCAAGGGCGCACCTAAAGGAAAGATGCTGGGCACAGGTGGTCCTGACTATACCATCCCAGCAGAGTTTGTTTATCCACAACTTTTCCACAAGCGTGGTGCCTTGAGTGCGGCTCGCTTGGGCGATGAGGTAAACCCTGAGCGTGAGAGCAGCGGTAGCCAGTTCTATATCGTTTGGGGCAAGACCTATAAGCAGAACGAACTCAAGCAGATGGAGAAGCAGATGGGTATGCAGATGGAGCAGACCATCTTCAACCAGCTTGCCAAGGAGCATCACGACGAGATTATGAACTTCCGTCGCAATCGAGACCGTGAGGGACTGATGAAGCTCCAGGACCAGCTGGTGGATGAAACCAAGAAATTTTGCAAGGAGCAAGGCTATCCTAAGTTTACAGAAGAGCAGGTGAAGGCTTACACCGAAATTGGCGGAACTCCTTTCCTTGACAACCAGTACACCGTATTCGGAGAAGTAGAAGAAGGTCTTGACGTTGTGGAGAAGATTCAAAACTGCGAGACATTGCGTGGCGACCGCCCTAAAGAAGATGTTAGCATGACCGTTGAGGTTATCGAAGAATAAAATAAAAACCTCTTAACAGGGCAGACAACAAACCTGCCCTCCCAGTAAAAGCAACTATTCATTCGTATTATAACAAATCAAACAAAAAAGCAAAATGACTAACAACGACATGAAGAAGGGCATCTTGAAGAATGGGTTCGGGATGAGAAGCGTCTGCATGATGCTCTTGGCTATGGCAGGTTCTAGCTACTGCCTTGCCCAGCAAACCACCATCGTGGTAAAGAATCCTTCCGCTCTGCCTCGCACAGAGCTAGTATCCATCAGCCTCAACGACGTGAAGGCGAAATTGAATAACGCCACCCCTAAGAAGGGTGAGGCTTACATTGTAAAGAACAAGAGAGGACAGCAGATTGGTTCCCAGATTACCCACGACGGTCAGCTTCTGATAGATGCCAGCGTGCTACCTCATGGCTCAACCACCTACATCGTAAGCATCGGCAAGCCTTATCCACAGAAGGTGTGGACCACAGGAGCTCTCTATAAGATTCGCAAGGACGACATCGCATGGGAGAACGACCGCTGCGCCTATCGTGTATATGGTCCAGCCCTCCAGCGCACAGGGGAACGTTCCTTTGGTACAGACATCTGGGTAAAGAACACCCCTGACACCGTGGTCTACGAACGATACATCAAGGACAGACAGGGCAACATCGATGGCGACAAGGTGGACGAGAAAGTGAAGAGTGAAGAACGAAGAGTGAAGAATCTCTCAGGCACTGCTCTTGAAGCTCAGAAAGCGAAAATCAAGGCATTACAAGCCAAATCACACGAGATAGATGTTACCACCTCCTTCCACTTGGATCATGGCAACGGTCTCGACCCTTACCGTGTGGGGGCAACCCTCGGACTGGGCGCACCAGGCTTGATGGTAGGCAAGGATTTGGTTTTGCCTTATTGCTACAAGACTTATAAGATATTGGATAATGGTCCGCTCCGCTTCACCGTAGAACTTGCTTACAATCCATCTACCGTGGGCGATATGAAGAATGTGGTGGAGCATCGCATCATCTCGCTCGATAAGGGCAGCAACTTCAATAAGATGACCGTTTGGTATGACGGACTCACCTCCCCTACCGACTTTGTCACTGGTTTCCCTATCCATGAGGAGGACACAGAGACCAAGACCTTTGCCAAGGATTATGTGAGCTATGCCGACCCTACCGACAACCAGGAGATAAACCAATCGCAGGTATACGTAGGTGTACTCTTCCCAGAGGGAGTGGATAACACCTATTACCAGCTCTTCGACAAGAAGCATGATGGAGCCACAGGTCATGCACTCGGATTGAAGCGAGGCTTGAAGAATGGCGAGAAGTATAGCTATTACTTCGGAGCAGCCTGGAGCAAGTATGATGTCAGAAGCTATACCGAATGGCAGATTCGCATCAAAGAATACTTGGAGGCACAGAAATCTCCACTTGAAACAAGCCTTAAATAAAACCTCACCTTTTAGATTCATAATACTATAAGCAAAAGAGTCCCTGGAGTTTTTTGAACTTCAGGGTTTTTCTTGCATTCGCATTTCCTAAACCAAAGTTTCTTGATATAAAAAAGGTCAACAGACAACCATTTTTTTTGATGCGACAATAAAAAAAAGTAGCAAAAAAAATCGAGTTCCCAATAGAGAACTCGATTTTTATTAGTTTCCTAATATATTGTATATATTGTATAAGTAAAAGATGATTCAAACGTTTCACAACGTCATTTTGTTTTAACTGGTGCAAAGATACAACGAATTGTCAAAACTCGGTCGTAATAATTATCTTATAGGGTAGTAAAATCCATTTTTCCTCTATTTAAAATAGATTTTACCACATTTTAAATAGATTTTACACCCTAATTTAGCAAAAGTAAGGCATATTTTGTTAATCATGACCAGTATTATTTGTAAACACATACAATTAAACTTTAAAAAGACAAGGTGAACTTACAGCAAAAAAACACTCACAATGGCAATACTTTATAAAATGTTTTATTAACTGCTATCGTATTTATAAATTTAATATCATTATTTCCTGCAACATATTAACATTACAGAAGACTTAATTAAACTCTAAAGTATAACCATGGAAGATAAGTTTTTCCACCAAGAAAACGAAACAAACAAGACATAAAATTGTATCCTATACTTTATTTTTTGCTAAAAAAAGGTGCGCCCTTACAGACGCACCTTTCCAAAAGACTTATTGAATGATTACTTTGTCATTTCAAAACCAACTCTCACGCCATCATAACTCTTGGTTATATTACCTATGGTACTGAGAGTAGAATTACCGCTGAGTGCTGTCAGGGTCTGAACCAAAGACAACAATTTCTTTGATTCAAAAAGGAGACTAACTCCATTAGTAGTCTTTGTTGCAAAACCAGAAACAGACAGCAGCAAACCTTTCATCGTTATGGCATGAGTTTTTTCATCAAATGTATATGTTCCTTTCCAAGACTTACCATCAATTTTTGATTCAAAACTTCCATCTTCATTGAATTTAAAGTAAGTGTTAGAACTTGAGAATCCAGCTTTTTTATAATAAGTAGACAACTGCTCTTCGATCTTATTGGCTGCAATTTCACCACCTGCTTTAGCCAATAGATTCTCTGACGTAAAAGCACATCCTGGTTTACTATATTTCCAGGTCTGAGCACAAAGTTCTGCTTGATTGAAAGTACCTGATCCGATAACATTATTCAAGATACCATTAATAATACTACCAGCTGTACTACTTGTTCCACTATTAGAACTTCCTCCACCAAGCAATCCTCCTAAGATACCAGCAATAGTTGACCCAGCAGAAGACTTTGCAGTATTAGCAGTAGAAAGACTTGCTGCAGAAGAAGAAGTTGCTGCATTAGCTGTAGTTGCAGAGCCTCCTGACGCCGTAGCAGAGCAAGCAGTAGCCGTAGCAGACTTCGTACTTGAACTTTTCTTTGTCGTAGACTTTTTCGTTGTTGTCTTCTTTGTCGTTTTCTTAGTTGTTTTCTTGACAGGACAGCTTGTCATTTCAGACAAAGAAACCTCATTCAAGCTGTTTGCCCAGCTGCCAGATGTGCAAGCAAGCACAAGTGCAGTCATCAAAAATACTTTTTTCATCTCTCTATGATATTTTGTTGTATATATTATTACGATTTTAGACGAAATTTATTGTGTAAAGTTTAGATTTGTCTTCTGAAAAGTCATATTTTTCTCAAAAATATAACAATAACATAACATTTATTTGACTTATATCAAGAAAACAAGGAAGAACAATTAATTTTAATACAATTTTCTTTCAGTTATTCCAAGAATGCCCTATCTTTGCACCATTATCAAATCACAATAGGTTATGAATGATTGTTTAATTAAGGTTAACGAAGAGAATCAGAACCAGGCTCTCAACAGATGCCAGCAGATTCTCCGCGATCGTCGTGAGGCACTTTCCTCAAAGGCGAAGAGCAGAAACTAAAGTAGTCCTCATTTCCTTTGAGTGACTCTTAAAAGAGAGATTTGTTTTGATTACCATCTTCTATTTAAGAAGACGTACAAAAAGAGGGCGCGTCAAAATCTTGACGCGCCCTCTTACTATATAATCCAATAAAGATTATCATCACATAACTGGCATCTACATCTTATTTTTTGTCCTCAGATGTAGCCTTCATAATTACTTCCACATGATTTCCAGACTTCAACACCTGGTTCTGCAAGAAATTAGATATTTCCTTAGCATTTATTGCCTTCACTGTATTCTTATACTCTGTATGAGTATCTACTCCCAACTCTTTCCAAGTGCTCAAAGCATTAATCCAATAGCCATTGGTTTTCTCTGATACACCAGCTTGCTTCAACAGGATTTCCTTTACCTTCTGCAAGTCGTTAGCATCAGGTGCATCTACCGTTTCCTTCAATCCCTTGAAGAAATAAGGAATAGCAGTTTCAGCCTTATCAGGATTTAATTGTGCCGCACCAGTAATGGTAATGACAGCCTTTTTATCGAAGTCACGAATCACACCATAACTTGCACCAGCATGATAAGCTGCACTTAGTTCTTCACGGATAGTACGCAAGTACTTCATCTCCAACAAGCGAGCTGCAACATCAGCCAGCACAGAAGTTTTCAAAGAGAATGGCTCCTTGGCATACCACATCTCTGTAGCTTGGCTCTGAGGATTGCCCATCGCCTTAATAAATACATTGCTTACCTCACCCTTAGCCATCGCAATAGGCTTGTTCTTCATAGCAAAGCCATTGTTTGGCAAAGATGCAATATATTGTTCAATGAGTGGCAGAAGAGTCTTCTCATCATAATTACCTACGAAATAGAACGTGAAATCCTTTGCATTGCCAAAATAAAGTTTGGCAAGTTCGAGGATTCTATCGTAGTTAATACCCTTGATTTCCTCTGCAGAAGGAACACGAGCCATTTTGCTGCCCAAGTAGAGAGTGCTTTGAACAGAATCACTGTATACCAAATTAGGATTATTATCCTTATTAGAAAGCACTGTGACATAGGTATTCTTCAAGTTGTCGAATGCCTTTTGATCCTTCTCCACCGCAGTCATCTTCAGATAAATCAACTGCATCAAGGTTTCGATGTCCTTTGGTGTAGAACGACCAGAGAGTCCATGTTCGAATGGGCTGATACTTAGGCCTACACTAACTTGCTTTCCTGCCAAAGCCTTCTCAAGCTCTGTGCTTGTAAAATTACCCAAGCCACTTACACCCAAGGCTGCTCCAAACAAGAATGGCAACTGCTCATCCGCCTTGCCAAATGCAGAATAACCCACATTGGCAGATGCAGCGAACTGGATTTCGTCATCCTTAAAGTCAGTCTTCTTTAAAATAACCTTAGCACCATTAGAAAGAGTCAACTCCTTGTAACCTAAAGCCTTATTTTCTACGATCTTTTTAATCTTTCCCGCTTTAGGAGCCTGTGCAATCAATGGTTCCTGCTTAACGTTGTCAACATAAGCCTCCAACTTTTCTCCACGAACTTGCTTTACGATATCTGCCAATTCTGTTTCTGTTGGATAAACAGCTCCTTCTGCCTCACGCATCATCACCAATGACACTAAATTGGTATCGCTTTGGCAAATCAACTGCTTGGCATACTCATTAACGGCCTCGACAGAAAGATAAGGAACTAACATCTTATAAATCTGAGCTTCCTCCTCTACAGATGGAATTGGCTCATTATCAATGAAATTTTCTACATACTGAGTTGTAAACTGCTCATTCTTCATCTTGTCCTTATTAGCAAGAGCCTTATCCATCTGGCTCAAGAATTCCTCCTTTGCACGCTGATACTCTGTAGCAGTAAATCCAAAGTCATGCATACGCTTAGCCTCACGCAATACTGCAGCATAAGCCTCTTTTACCATGCCAGGCTTAGGCACGCCAATAAGAGTAAAAGCACCCTTTGTATTTGAAATCAGGAAATCACCATCATTTGCACCTGCCTGAAGATAAGGACAATCTGGCTCCTTAGCTTTCTCATCGAATCGAGCATTAAGCATCGACCCTATGACATTATTCATATAACCAATAGCCAAGTAATCCATATTACTCTTCAAGGAATCTGGATAAGCATCATGTTTCATGAAAACCTGGAAGATATCTGCTTGCATCTCCTTATCCTTGTCAATGACATAGATAGCAGTATCATTATCCGCAACCTGCACTGGAATAACCTTTGCTGCATTAGCAGGCACCTTGATTCCAGAGAAAAGTTTTTTGATTTGGCCTTCAATATGATCAACATCCACATCACCTACTACAATAATTGCCTGATTGTCTGGACGATACCATTTACGATAATATGCGCGAAGAGTTTCTGGGTCGCAGCCATCTATGACACTCATCAAACCGATAGGCAAACGATAGCCGAACTTATCTCCTTGATAAAGTTTAGGAAGAGCACGTTCCAAGACACGTTGCTGTCCCACCATACTCATACGATATTCATTGTGAACAACATCACGCTCATCTTCGATAGCTTTCTTGGTCAAAGTAATACCATTGCTCCAATCTTTGAGAATAAGCATACAAGAGTCCACAGCTGAGATTCTCTGGGTTGGCACATCGGTGAAATAATACACAGTTCTCTCTACACTGGTGTAAGCGTTGAGATTACGACCATACTCCACACCAATACTCTGCAAGTACTCCTGCAAGCTATTGTCCTTGAAATGCTCTGAACCATTGAAAGCCAAATGCTCCAATAGGTGAGCAAGTCCACGCTGATCGTTGTTCTCGTTGATAGAACCCACTTTCTGCGCAATGTAGAAACTTGCTACATGCTCAGGATAACTGTTGTGACGAATGTAATAGGTTAGTCCATTGTCAAGATGGCCTATCTTCACATTCTTGTCAACAGGTATTGTTGGCATCTGCTGAGCCACCATAGTACCCGTAGAAAGCAACATGACTGTTGCTGCAAATAAATGCTTAATATTCATCATTACTGATTTTATGGTTATTTATTCTCTTATATGTTTGATGCAAAATTACCACAAAAATAGAAAAAAAACAAGCAATTCGAAAGGAAACTTTCAATTTGCTTGAATTCTTAACATAAAACTAACATTCACCGGGAAAAATCTAACAATAATCTTACATTCATCCATGAAGTTAGAAATCATTCTTATGACACGTTTCTTTTTTTATTTTTTTGTGCCCCTATGGAAAAACTTTTCATCCATGAGCCACGGAACAATCGGATGAGGAACAAGACACCACGAAAAGTAAGTTCCGTAGCCATTGCTATCCACACGCCTTTCAACCCATAACTCTTTGACAAACCATAAGCTAAGGTAAGTCGTACCAACCACATTGTACCAAGATTGATGGCAGCAGGCTTGAATGTATCACCTGCTCCCACGCAAACACTATAAGTAACTATACTGGCAGCGAAAAAAGGCTCAGCAAAAGCCTCAATACGTAAGCAGTTTGTACCAAGTTGCTGAATAGACTCCACTGGCGAAAGAACTGCAATCATCTCGGGCGCAAACACGTACATAACAGTTCCCATCACAGCCATCACTACCATACCAAGGCCTACGGTCATGAAAGCGAAATTTTTACAAAGATCAATACGATTGGCACCATGCGTCTGTCCCACCAATGTGGTGGCGGCATCCCCGATTCCATAGCCAGGCATATAACAAAGGCTCTCAGCTGTAATAGCAAAAGAATGGGCAGCAATGGCTATGTTGCCCAAAGGTGCCACAATCATCGTGCTGACGATTTGCGCCCCACTCATCAATATGTTCTGTATGGCTATAGGGATACTTATCTTGCAGGCATTATGCACATACTCTTTTACCCAATGAAATCGAACATGGTCTTGTCGTAGATTCAAAATCTTGTTTTGGCATGCAGCCAGCCATAAGTTGGGAAGTGAAATACAGATGTACGCCAAAGCCGTACCATACGCAGCCCCCACCACACCCAACTTAAACACATATATAAATAGGTAGTTGAACAGAACATCACACACACACACCATCACTGCCATAACACTCGGTGTATGCATATTACCTGCCGACTTAAGCATCACCTCTGAAGTATGGTACAGGTATACAAATGGCAACACCAAAGAATAGATAAGGAAATAAAGCGATGAATTACCGACAATATCGGCACCACCACCAAGCCAATAAGGCAATGGCAAATGAATTGCCACCCCTATTAAAGAAAGGCAAAAACTAAAAATCAACCCACAAATCAAGGCATGCCGAAACACCTGCCGCGCTTTCATGAAATCATTGGCACCGATAAAATGAGCTACCTGCACAGAAAAGCCAGTTGCAACTGCACCCAAAAGACTTCCTATCAACCAAGTAGTTGACTCTATCAACCCAATGCTGGCGGAAGCCTCAGCCCCCAAGTGTCCCACCATAGAAGCATCTATGAAAAACATCATCACCGTGGAAATTTGCGCCAACATGGAAGGAATACTCAACCCAATTATCAAATCAAGTTTTTCCTTACCGCCCATCGGTCTACCACTGCGAATTGACTCCATCAAGAAATCAGTCTTCTTACTATATAGCATAATATCTACAAATTCTTTTGAACAGAAAAATGGCGATCCCCACATTTAAAGGAATCGCCACTTTTTTATAAACATAAAATAATTACTTTCTCTTCAATCTATTTTCCCAAAATACTCACTTTGTTACCTTATTGATAACTAAACCTATCTGTCGTCCTTGAATAAACAATCTTTTATTTACCTTACCTAATACCTGTCGTCCTTGAATAACAATCTCTAAAAATTACCTTTAAAAACTAACAACCTAACAATCTATTACCTAACTAAAAACCTAAAACTTACTTTTTCTGGTGCAAAGGTACAACGATTTCTTGAATCCGCAATGATTTTAGCAAGATATTTGCATAAAAATAACATTTTTTTGATATAAATCAACAAAATGTGTGCGAACACAAACACTTGTTTATCCTTTAAAACACTTTTTTAGAATTCATTTGGCGTAATTATCACACCTATCTGATAAGAAGCAGAAACATTATACAAAAAACGCCCTGCCAGCAAAAGCTAACAGAGCGCACGTGCGTATGAAACATTAAACCCTCAAAAAGGGAATTATTTCGTTTTCCAACTACCATTGCCACGTTTGTAAGCATGCAAAGCTAGCTCAAAACGAAGCATTGAATAAGCAGGGATACTGGAATTCGCCTCCGAACCATAACCCAAGTTCTCTGGTATAAACACTTGCCAATGATCACCAGGACGCATATTGAGCAATGCGGTTGTAAAGCCATCTATATAACCATAGTTGACAACTGTCTTCTGAGGCAAAACTGTCTCAAAAGAGAAATCTCCAGTAAAAGTTTGATCGAACACCGCACCATTCGCATACGATGCTGTAGGTATAATTCTACCGCGATAACTCATTTGGATAGAATCGGTATAAATAGGCGACTTCTCACCTTCTCCTGCATGAAGCACATGTACTACGATGTAGTCATCATCCTTGTATATAGGAGTAAGAACATTGCCATTTTGGTCTTTGTTTCCTGTTTGATTCTCCAACGACCAATTTCTGAGTACTTTCCATTCCGTACTACCAGCTGCAATCTGTGCCTTGGCATAAGCCAACGTATCAGCAAAAGCCTTGTCGTTGCGTTCCTGCCAATTGGCATACTCCAACTGAGCCTCATCGTCATTTGTCTCACTGCATGATGACAGCATGAAAGCCGTCATCAGCAGAAAAAACACATATTTAATATTCTTCAAATTCATCTAAATGTATTTGATTGTCAAATTACTTGCTACACCTATTATATAGAGGCGCATATTAGAAGTTCTTGATTTCCTTACCAAGCTTCTTCAGCACACTGGTAATGCTTACACGATCCTCGATAATTCCACGAAGGTCGCTGATTGCCACACGCTCCTGCTCCATGGTGTCACGATAACGCAAAGTTACCTTATGATCGTTAGGAGTCTCGTGGTCCACAGTGATACAGAATGGAGTACCGATGGCATCTTGACGGCGATAACGCTTGCCGATAGAGTCCTTAGGATCGCCATAGTGGGTATTGAAGTGGAACTTCAACTCGTCTACGATCTCATGAGCCAACTCTGGAAGACCGTCCTTCTTATCCAATGGGAATACGGCGCACTTCACTGGAGCCAATGCCTCTGGCAACTTCAAGACAACACGAGTCTCACCATTCTCCAACTTCTCCTCACAGTAAGAGTGGCACATCACACTGAGGAACATACGGTCCACACCGATAGATGTCTCTACATCGTAAGGTACATAGCTCTCATTCTTCTCTGGGTCGAAATACTTGATAGAGCGACCGCTGAACTTCTCGTGCTGAGAAAGGTCGAAGTTAGTGCGGCTGTGGATACCCTCTACCTCCTTGAAGCCGAATGGCATCTTAAACTCGATATCGGTAGCAGCGTTAGCATAGTGAGCCAACTTCTCATGGTCGTGGTAGCGATAGTTCTCATTGCCCATGCCGAGAGCCTCGTGCCATGCCAAGCGAACCTTCTTCCAGTACTCAAACCACTTCATCTCTGTACCAGGCTGGCAGAAGAACTGCATCTCCATCTGCTCAAACTCACGCATACGGAAGACGAACTGGCGAGCCACTACCTCATTACGGAAAGCCTTACCAATCTGGCAGATACCGAATGGAAGCTTCATGCGACCAGTCTTCTGTACACTCAAGTAATCTACAAAGATACCCTGTGCAGTCTCAGGACGGAGGTAAACCTTGCTTGTTGCATCGCTGGCAGCACCCATCTGGGTAGAGAACATCAAGTTGAACTGACGCACGTCTGTCCAGTTCTTGGTACCACTGATAGGGCAAACGATACCCTCGTCTACGATAATCTGCTTCAGCATCTCCAGGTCTGGTCCCTGCATAGCCTCAGTATAGCGAGCATGAAGCTCATCATGCTTCTTCTGATTCTCCAATACACGAGGATTGGTAGCGCGGAATTGAGCCTCATCAAAGCTATCGCCGAAACGCTTCTTAGCCTTGGCAATCTCCTTGGCAATCTTCTCCTCATACTTAGCCATGTGGTCCTCGATGAGTACATCGGCACGATAACGCTTCTTAGAGTCGCGGTTATCAATCAAAGGGTCGTTGAAGGCATCCACATGACCAGAAGCCTTCCAAACAGTAGGGTGCATGAAGATGGCAGCATCGAGACCTACGATATTCTCGTGCAACAGCACCATGCTCTGCCACCAGTACTGCTTGATATTGTTTTTCAGCTCAACACCGTTCTGACCATAGTCATAAACGGCAGCCAAGCCATCATAAATTTCACTACTTGGGAACACGAAGCCATATTCCTTGCAATGGCTTACAATTTTCTTAAAAACATCTTC
>SAMEA104315437__coassemble_179_pt1 | contig 61096 bp, 34 predicted proteins | sample SAMEA104315437__metabat2_high_PE_043 | metagenome-assembled genome bin SAMEA104315437 (sample SAMEA104315437) | gut metagenome | biome: Monkey gut; feature: monkey-associated habitat; material: faeces | place: China | collected 2013 | reverse complement strand
TGGTAATCTTGATGTTCTCACGATTGCCCTCCACCATTGCCACTTGGCAGCCGAGGCTTTCCACTACGCTCGCATCATCGGTGAACTGCTCCTTGTAACCTTGGTTGAAGGCTTGTTTTGCCAAGCCGATGTCGAAGGTTTGTGGAGTCTGCACGATGCGATAGTCGTCACGAAGCACGTTCTTTCCGCCGCCTCGCTTGTCGATGTAGCGCAAGGTGTCTGTTACTGCATAGACAGGTATTGCCGCATATTCCTCACGTGCAGTCTCGTAACATTCGGCGATGACGTCTGTGGAGACGAATGGGCGCACTCCATCGTGGATGCCTACCACTCCGTCCTCATTGTCAGGGATGAGTGCAAGGCCATTCTTGGAAGACTGGAATCGGGTGTCGCCTCCGTTGGCTATCTGGTGCTTGATGTCGAAATGGTGCTCCTCGCAGAGTTGGTGCCAATAGGCTTGTTGGCTCTCTGGCAATACCAAGATGATGTTGAGGTTGGCATCATACTCATGAAAACGCTCGATGGTGCGCATCAAGATAGGTTTCCCTGCGATAGGGAGAAACTGCTTGGGAATCTCACTTCCCATGCGGAGACCCTTGCCTCCAGCTACTATGATTACGTAATCCATCTTTTTTACTTGTTTTCCATTAAGTGAGCGTACTGCATGCCCTTCTGTAGCTTTGCCACAGCCTCGTCACCAACGAAGTAGCTCAATATCTTGTAAGCATAAGGAAGGGTGGCTGCAGGACCTTCGCCCGTGATGACGTTGCCGTCTTCTTGGAACAATTCGCCAGTGTACTCTGTGTTGGTGCCGAAGTAACGCTCGAAACCAGGTGAACAGGTGGCTTTCTTGCCTTCGAGGATGCCAGTGCTTGCCAAAACCATAGGAGCAGCGCAGATGGCACCTACTCGCTTGCCTGCCTTGTTCTGGGCGATGAGTGCTTGGCGCACTCCCTCGTGCTCATTGAGGTTGGTGCTGCCTGGAAGACCGCCAGGGAGAAGCAACATGTCTGCATCGCTGAAGTCCTTGATGTCCTCGAACTTGAGGTCTGCCTTGATGGTGATTCCGTGGGAAGTCTCCACAAACTCGCTGCCAGTAATGCTGACAGTCTTGATGTCTACACCCCCTCTACGGAGGATGTCTACAGGGGCCAAACCTTCGATTTCCTCGAAGCCATTGGCAAGAAATTCGTATACCTTAGCCATAATTTTATAGTTTTTTGTCGTATTATTCGATAAATCTTGTTAATTTTGCAAGCAATAAAGAAACTTGGTCACCATAAGAATAGGTGAAAAGTACTCTTTTTGCTTCTTTTTTGCAAAAGTAATAATAATAATTGAAACAACAAAATAAATGGCAGAGCAACATTTGAAATTCGCAATATTTGGCAATGAATACCAAGCCAAGAAGTCGGCTTCCATCGAAAAAATCCTTGCTTATCTCGATAAGCGAGGGGCTGAGGTCTATGTGGAGAGTGCTTATTATGAGTTCTTGACCCGTGAGCAACAGCTCAAGGTGAATGCCGCTGGCGTGTTCGAGGACTATAATTTTGATGTCGATTATGTCATCTCTATGGGCGGCGATGGAACTTTCCTGAAGGCTGCCAGCAGGGTGGGTGCCAAGGGTACACCTATCATTGGTGTGAACATGGGACGATTGGGCTTCCTTGCCGATGTCTTGCCAAGTGAGATTGAGAGTGCCTTGGACAGTTTGTATGCCGGTGAATGCCAGATTGAGGAACATGCTATCATCCAGGTGGAGGCTGAGGGAGGCATCTTGGCTGGCAATCCTTTTGCGCTCAACGACATCGCCGTGTTGAAGCGTGATGATGCTTCCATGATTTCTATCCGTACCCAGGTGGATGGTGAGTTCTTGGTCACTTATCAAGCCGATGGTCTCATCGTTTCCACTCCTACAGGCTCCACAGCCTACAACCTCTCCAATGGTGGACCAATCATCATTCCGCAGAGTGGTAGCCTTTGTTTGACTCCTGTTGCTCCACATAGCTTGAACATCCGTCCGATAGTCATCAATGATACGGCTGAGATTACCCTCGACATCGAGAGCCGAAGCCATAATTACTTGGTGGCGATAGATGGTAGGAGTGAACGTATGACGGAGCAGACTCGACTTGTCATCCGCCGTGCCCCTCATAGCATCAAGATTGTAAAACAGCGTAACCAGAGATACTTTTCTACGTTGAGAGAAAAGTTGATGTGGGGTGCTGACCAGAGAGAGAGGTAAATGAAGAGTGAAGAACGAAAAGTGAAAAATCCAAATGCAATCATGGGATGAAAGGACTGTTGAAGATTCCGAAGTTTAAGTATAATGTCAAAACCTTGTTGGTATGGCTTTGGCGGGCATGGAGGGGCAACCAGTTGCAGGCTGTCCTCAATGCTTCTGTGGGATTGTTGTCCGTGGGCGTGAGCTTGGCGCAAGTCTGGGCGGTGAAGCGAGCCATCGATGTGGCTTCCCATGCGGTGGAAGGTAATATCTATTGGGCGGTGGGCTTGATGGGATTCTTGATTCTCGCCGATTTCGCTTTGAACATCTCTTCGATATGGATTCGCAACCTCTTGGGCATCAAGGCGCAGAATCGTATGCAGCAGAAGATGCTCGATCGCATCCTTCGTTCGGAATGGCATGGTAAGGAGCGGCTTCATTCGGGTGATGTGCTCAACCGATTGGAGACAGACGTGAATACCGTGGTCAACTTCCTTACGGAGACTATCCCTAATACACTCAGTGTTTTGGCGATGTTCCTTGGTGCTTTCTTCTATCTTTTCTCCATGGACAAGATGCTCTCCATCGTCATCGTCATCATGATTCCTATCTTCTTGGCATTCAGTAAGATTTATGTGGGAAAGATGCGTCAGTTGACTCGACAGGTGCGTGATTCCGACAGTAAGGTGCAGAGCGTGTTGCAAGAGACCATCCAGCATCGTATGCTCATCAAGACCTTGGAGAAGGATGAGGCGATGGTGGATAAGTTGGAGAACACGCAGAAGGAGTTGCGTGGTCATGTGGTGAAGCGTACCATGTTCAGTGTTTTCAGCAATCTGATTGTCAACTTCGGTTTTGCGCTTGGTTATCTCATCGCTTTCCTTTGGGCGGCGATAAGGATGAGTGCGGGAACTTTGAGCTTCGGTGGAATGACGGCATTCTTGCAATTGGTGAATAAGATACAAGTGCCAGCCCGCAACTTGACTAAGTTGGTTCCTGCTTTCGTGAGCGTCTTCACGGCAGCGGAGCGATTGATGGAATTGGAAGAGAATCCACTCGAAGAACAAGGTGAGCCGATAGAAGTGCCTTCTCCTTGTGGCATCCGACTGGTGGATGTATGCTATCGCTATGAGGGTGGGGATAGAAACGTCATCAATCATTTGAACTTTGACTTCCGTCCAGGAAGTTGTACTGCCATCTTGGGAGAGACGGGAGCGGGCAAGACAACCCTTGTACGTTTAATACTTGCCTTGTTGCGTCCACAAGAGGGAAAAGCCTATATATATAATAAGGTGGAAAGTCAGGAGCTGTCCTCCCGTCATCGTTGTAACTTCGTGTATGTGCCTCAGGGCAACACTTTGATGAGCGGTACGATTCGTGACAACTTGCGTTTGGGCAAGCTTGATGCCACAGACGAGGAGATGATTCTTGCCTTGCATAAGAGTTGTGCGGATTTTGTTATGGACTTACCAAATGGTCTCGATACCCTTTGCAGTGAGCAGGGTGGGGGCTTGAGTGAGGGACAGGCACAACGTATTGCCATCGCCCGAAGTTTGCTTCGCAACCGTAGCATCATGCTTTTTGATGAGGCTACGAGTGCCCTTGACCCAGAGACGGAGCGACAACTCCTTCAGAATATCTTGGCATCACATGACAAGACGATTATCTTCATCACGCATCGTCCTGCTGTGGTCGATTATTGCGACCAAGTGCTGAGGATAGAAAGAAAATAAAAGAATGGGGAAGTGCTTCTATAGAAGCACTTCCCCATTCTTTTATTTTGTAAGTTAGATTTTCTTTTTTAAAAGCATAAGTCTTTTTATTTGCTTGAAAAGTTTCTGTTGCACAGTGCGAAATGTACGTTGCGCAGTGTGCAACATACATTTCGCAGTGTGCAACGTACGTTTCGCACTGCGAAACAGAGAATTTCTACTTGATTACGAACTTCTTCCCTTGATGAATATAAATTCCAGGGAGTGTAGGCTTTTTGTTAATCTTTACACCACTGAGCGTATACCAAGCATTGTCTGTATTTCTATTTGTTTCGATGATAGGATTCTCGGCGATGCCAGAAGTCATCTCGGAAGTAACATCCTTTACTCTGTAGCATTTCTTGGCTTCAGAAGAGGTCGCCTCGTTGAGAATCTCATAGTACTTATCTGTTGTGACATCGGTGACATCCACGGTTTGTGGACTACCAGAGCCTGTGCTGAAAACGAAGGAAACGGCAAAGTCCTTGTTCTTAATATTATAGGTGTTATAATACCATTTCTTGCCATTGATTTCCTTGTATTTTGTAATCTTGTCGCCAGGCCATGATTTCTTGACGCATAAGTTCTCATTTGAGTTATTGCTGTTCCAAGCCCAGAAGTTGATGTACCCATTCCAGTTTACATTGTCGGCATTGGCATAAACAGTGATGTCGTATGGCTCGAAAGCAGCAGGCTTGACAATCTTATAAGTGCGAGTGAGGATGCTGCTGACGGTACCATTCACCAACAAACCTACCTTGAGAGTAGTCTCGCCGAGAGGAATGCTGATGGATGCCCCACTTGTAGCTTTCTTGCTATTGGCAGTAGGAGTACTGCCATCAGTCGTATATACCAATTGAGCGTCCGAATTGTTGCTGACAGCCACTAATTTGGCTTTCTGTACGTCCTCATATTCACCAGAAGGTAAGTCCACCCAAGCAAGATTAGCTTTCTTAGGCAAGAAGTAGCGATAACGATAGCCGTTGATAATCTCTACATACGCATTGCCTGGGGTAAAAGAATTTGCCTTAGGACCAACGACAGCCAAGAGTTGGCACTTGTCACCTGTTGTGTGAATGCCATTGTATTGGTCACCATTGTAGACATTGAAAGTAGTGGCGCTGGTATTGGTGATACCAGCCAAGTTGCGGGCATTGATCATCATCTTGATGTCCTTCTTGTAGGCAAGCCAGTGCTTATAGAATACACAAGGAGTACCACAAGAGGCAAGGATATAGGCATTGGCTGCCAAGGTATCCTTGCGGATAGGGTCTTGTTGCTCGGAAGAAGAACGATATTCGGTATCGTGGTTCTCAACGAATGTCACAGCATACTGTTTGTAAGCAGCGTCGTTGATGAGACCATCAGTCTTTACAGTAGACCAATTGTTATTGATGGCATCACGTACTACGTAGCGGATAGGAAAGTCGAAGGCTGCGCTGGTGATTTGGTTGTTGACCTTAGTGGCATTGAGCCAAGTCTTCACGCTTGCTGCATTGCCATCCCAGTATTCTCCTACGGAATAAGTTGGCTTGCTGGCATCATTATAGATACCAGTGAACTTGCCGGCATAGCCTTTTACCATATCATAACGGAATCCCGCATATCCTAAGTCGTTGAGGAGCATATTGAGGTAAGCCTTGACGATAGTTTGCACATTGCTGCTGTTGTGGTCGAGGTCGCGCATACTGTCCCAACCTTCACCTGTGTCATTGTTTGAACTGAGTTTGTAGCCATTGGCATCTGCCCACTTCTTGGTGGCACCACCATCATCGTTGGCGCAGACATCGGTAGAGGTCATCTGATAGGTCGTGCCTTTGTAGGTTTCTACTGGGAAGTCGAACCAAGACTTGATGGTTTTGCGATGGTTGATGACAACGTCGGCGATGGTTCCGATGCCATTAGCCTTAAAAGTCTTGATGAGGCTACGTAATTCGGATTCCTCACCAAAGGAACTGGAGTAACTGCTCCCTGAAGCATTTGGGAACCAGTAGAGGTCATCATACCCCATGGAAGTGCCATTACAGTTGCCGCTCTGCGGAATCCAAACGAGGTTGAAATACTGTCCTAATTCTGGAGCTTGTGCCTCAAGGTTGGTCCACTTGGAATCACGGAAAGAATCCCAATAGAAACCTTGCAGCATGACACCGCTATAGTTGGCAGGCCAACCTTGTGCAGAGATGTTCATGGTTGCCAAAAGGGCAACGAGAGTGAAGTAAATCTTTTTCATATTAGGTTTTGTTTATTTTCTTTGCTTGAATTTGAGGGCAAAGTTACGACTAAATCCGATATGAAAGAGAAAAATTGATGCAAATCAAGCAAAAGGCTTGTGCAATCGTTTGCATGGCGAGCTTAAATGAAGCCGATGTGAAGCTTAAACGAAAAGCCTTCACCCTTCTCTCCCTTTGTTTATCTGTGTTTCGGGGAAAAGGTGAAGGGTGAAGGCAAAAATGCTTATACCTTATTTAATATGTTTTTATTTGAAAGCGATTTTCTTGTTGTTTCTAATGTAAACACCTTTCTTGTTTGGCTTTTCGATTTTCTTTCCATCAAGAGTGTACCAATGGCTGTCGGTGGCTTCCTTCTTAGAAGTTGTTGCCTGGTTGATGCCGCTTGTCTCTCCCACGAAGTTCTTCAATTCATAGAGGGCGGAAGTAGCCTTTCCTGTGTTGCTGTCGAAGAGAGGTGCGTTGTACCAACCTTCGAGTTTAGTGCCTTTGGCATTGTATTCCATCCACCACCAGAAGAAACCATTCACGTTCTTGTGGTTGTTGAGCATCTTGATGACATCAGCGGTCAATGCCTTCTGACCAGCATCGGAATAAGGGTATTTCGCAGTATAATTATAGGTGGTTCCGCCTACTTCCCAAGCGTATGGGTATCCAAACTCCACTACCATGATTTTCTTGTCGGCATAGTTTTTCTCCAAGAGGTCGATGGCGCCTTCCAATTCAGCGATGGTTCCATGGAAGTATGGGTAATAGCTGAGTCCGATGATGTCGTAGTCGATGCCGGCTGACTTCATCTTGCTATAGAAGTTGCTGAGGGCAGCGTAGTTTGCGTTGTCCTTCTGCTGAGAGATGGAGGTACGCTCTGTATGGATGATGATTTGCGCCTTAGGACAAACCTCACGGCATGCCTTGGTGGCTTCCTTGAGGAAGTTGGTGAAGCGAGTCCAGTTGGCGGTAGGCGAGGAAGGCCAGCAGCGATTGGTGCTGTTGCTACCTACGGCTGTCCTTGTTCCCCAAAGCATACCATAGCTAATTTCGTTTCCAGTCTGAATCATGTCTGGTTCTGCGCCAGCTTCCTTCATCTGTTCCAATACGTCCTTGGTGTAGTCGTAGAGTTTCTGCTGCAATTGTGCATCCGTCAGGTTTTTCCAAGCGTCAGGTGTCCATTGCTTTCCTGGGTCAGCCCAGGTATCACTGTAATGGAAGTCGAGCATCAGTTTGAAGCCTGCGTCCTTGATTCGCTTGCCGAGAGTTTTGACATAAGCAAGGTCTTGGCATACGTTTTCGTCCTTGTCCTCTCCCGTGTTCTTGCTTGGGTCCACGAAGAGACGAAGGCGCATGGCGTTCATGCCTTGCTGCTTAAAAAAGGTGAGGGGAGAGGCGATGGCGGTGCCGTCCTTCTCATAATATTTAGCGCTAACCTGCTCGTACTTAGGGAGCAGCGAGATGTCTCCACCTACGTATTTCTGTGCGAAAGCTCCAAGGGAGCAGATGCCCAAGAGGGCGATGAGTAAAGTTCTTTTCATGTTATAGTTTCTTGATTTCTTCTATACTTAAACCTGTTGCTTGTGCAATAATCTCAGCCGGGATGTTTTGTGCGAGAAGACTGAGGGCGATTTCTCTTTTCTCTTTTTTCCTTCCTTTTTCCTCGCCTCTAATTTCACCCCTTGCTTCTCCTTCGGCAATTCCTTCGGCTCTTCCTTCGGCCCTTCCTTCGGCCCTTCCTTCAGCTTTGGCATTGCTCAACACATCATGTTGTATCATAATGGCATTGAGATGTTCATCGTATGCGTGACGTTCGGCATCGGACATCTCGTAGTACTTTAGTTTTTCACGAGCTTCTTGTAGACCGGGAGCCTTTGTGTCAGAGGCAATAACACCAGTTTTGAGGTAGTTGACCCATTCCTCCAAGGGAGATTTAGCGACGCTATTGAACTCATTGACACGCACAAGGATGTAGGTAGGGAAAATTTCGGAAGGTGATTTCCTTACGATATTGTCCTTTTCCTTTGTACTGATGATGAGTTGGTCTTTTGTGTGCAACCCAGTAAAGTTGTTTTGCCCAATATAGATGTAGTCGGAGCCTTTTCCCAAGTCGAAGTAAAGGATGCTGATGGAGTACACCTTCTTTACCTCTTTGTAGCTATTGCCAAGGTTGATATGCTCAGTGATGGCTTTGGCTACACCATAAAGAACACGCTCCAAATAGTATAACTCACTTGTGTTTTGCACTTCCACGATGATAATTTCTCCTTTGCTGTTCTTAGCTTTGATGTCAACACGGTTGAACTTGTCATCTGCTGCGGATTGATTTCCCTCACTTTCCAGTATATCGATGATTTTTACTTTTTCATTCAGGAATACCGTGAGGAATCCCTCCAAAACACCGAAGTTGGCTTTTTGACGAAGCAGTCTTTTGATTGCCCAGTCAAAACGGATGTATCTATCTTTTAGTTCTGTCATAATTATTTCCTCCTTTATATTATGGGATAAAATATTTCGCTTGCAAATGTACGATAAATTCTCGTAACAGCCAAAAGTTTTAGGCGATAAAATAGCTTTTATATTTTCTGTATCTCTATGCAAACGTTTGCACAAAGAGAAAGTCGTTTTTAACTCAAAAAAAGTACAAGTGAGGACAAAAGAGGTTAATTTTGCACACGGAAAAGGCAAGCTAATTATAATTTGCCGCCCTACCTTATTATATATAGAGAACCTAACCGACCGACAAAAATGCCAAGCAAGGCTATCGAAATAAGCGTAGGAATGGAATAAACTAATAACAGAATATAAATACAATAAATAATTCATTAACTTAAAAATCAAGCAAAATGAAGCAGGTGAAATTTAAATTGCCTCTCAGAACGTTGACCCTCGTGAGCGGTCTTCTTCTGACAGCGAGTTCCTTTGCACAGTCGAATGCAATCAAGGGACAAGTGAAAGATGCTTCTGGTGAGCCTGTCATGGGTGCTACCATTACAGTGAACGGTAAGGCTGTGGGCATTACCGACATGGATGGTAACTTTTCCATTGATGCAGCTCCTGGTACTAACCTAACATTTACTTATTTGGGCATGACTCCACAGACCGTGAAGGCAGCCTCCAACATGAACATTACTCTCCAAGACGACGCGAAGTCGTTGAATGAGGTTGTGGTCATCGGTTATGGTGTGGCAAAGAAGAACGACTTGACTGGTTCTGTAACTGCCATCAAGCCAGATGAGAAGAACCACGGTCTCGTTACCAATGCGCAGGATATGATTCAAGGTAAGATTGCTGGTGTGAACGTAGTCACATCAGGCGGTGCTCCTGGTTCTGGTGCGACCATTCGTGTGCGTGGTGGTTCTTCTTTGAATGCTTCTAATGACCCATTGATCGTGATTGACGGTTTGGCTATGGATAACCAAGGTGTCAAGGGTCTTTCTAACCCATTGTCAATGGTCAACCCAAATGATATTGAAAGTTTCACCGTTTTGAAGGATGCTTCTGCGACAGCCATCTATGGTTCTCGTGGTTCTAATGGTGTCATCATCATTACCACAAAGAAAGGTCGCAAGAACTCAAAGCCATCCATCAGCTATAATGGCAACATTTCTGTGTCTACCAAAACCAAGACTCTTGATGTGCTTGATGGAGACGAGTATCGCTCATTTGTCAAGAGTTATTATGGAGAGGATTCAGCTGCCGCTCAACTTCTTGGTACGGCCAATACCAACTGGCAGGATGAGATTTATCATACAGCCATCAGCCATGACCACAACTTGACATTGACAGGTGGCGTAGCCAATATGCCTTACCGTGTATCCTTGGGTTACACGGGACAGGAAGGTGTCTTGAAGACCAGTGAGTTCCAACGTACAACAGCCAATTTCACCGTCAACCCATCATTCCTCAATGATCACTTGAAGTTCAATGTGAATGGTAAGTTTATGTATGCCAAGAACCGTTATGCCAATACTGATGCCATCAGCAATGCAGCTCGCATGGATCCAACACAATCTATCTATGGAGATGGTTCTGACAAATATTATAACGCAGGCGGTTACTTCGACTGGCTCGTAAATGGTGAGCCATTGAAGGACTCAACTTGGGCTTATATGCACAACAGCCATGCCACAGCCAACCCTATCGCCCTGTTGTATGAGAAGAACGATAGAGCCAACTCTTATGATTACATGGGTAACATCGAGGCAGACTATCAGGTACATGGCTTCGAGGACTTGCGTTTGCACATGAACCTCTCTGGAGACTGGGCAAATGGTAAGCAAAAGACAAAATACGCCACATGGGGTCCTTCTAATGGATACTATGGCAACAACGGCTTTACAAAAGAGAACAAGTACAACCTTACTTATTCTGCTTATGCACAATACTACAAGGATTTCTTGAAGACTCAGCACTTCGATATCATGGGTGGTTATGAGTGGTCACACAACAAGTATTGGGGCAACTCATATTATGCTGGTGTCTATCCTTCTACCAATAGTCAGGCAGACAAGGTGGGTAAGCCATACAATGAAAACCCAAGCGAGTGGAAGCAAGAGAGTTACCTCGTCAGCTTCTATGGCCGTGCCAACTATATCGCATTCGACCGATATATGGTAACTGCCACTGTACGTCGTGATGGTTCTTCTCGCTTCAGGGAGCATTGGGCTACGTTCCCATCTGTAGCTCTTGGTTGGAAGATTAACGAGGAGAGTTTCTTGAAGAACGTCAAGGCACTTGACGAGTTGAAACTTCGTCTTGGTTGGGGTAAGACAGGTCAGCAAGATGGTATTGGTAACTATACCTACTTTGCATCTTACAATGTGAACAATAATAATGTGAACGGACGTTATCCTATTCTTGGTGTCAACGACTCTGGTTTGCTGTATCGTCCTGATGCTTACAATCGTAACCTCAAATGGGAAACAACAACAACATGGAATGCGGGTCTTGACTTCAGCGTATTAAATAATCGTTTGTCTGGTAGCGTGGATTACTATTATCGCAAGACTACCGACTTGATCAATACAGCTACTGTATCTGCAGGTTCAAACTTCCGCAACCAGGTGACTTCCAACATCGGTTCCTTGAAGAACACGGGTGTTGAGGCTTCCTTGACAGCACGCCCTATCCAGTCAAAGGATTGGCATTGGGAGGTAACTGTCAATGGAACATACAACAAGAATGAAATCACTGAGTTGACTGGCGAAGGTGCCATTGTCATGACTGGTGGAATCTCTTCAGGTACAGGTAACCTCTGTCAAGCTCATGCCGTAGGTCATCCTGCTAATTCATTCTATGTGTTCCAGCAGGTATATGACAAGTCTGGCAAGCCATTGGAAGGCGTATATGTAGACCGTAACGGTGATGGCGTCATCTCAAATGACGACCGTTATTTCTATAAGAGCCCAGCAGCTCCATATACGGCAGGTCTTAGCTCACGTCTTCAATATAAGGATTGGGACTTCGGTTTCTCTCTTCGTGCAAGCTTCGACAACTATGTGTTCAATGACACACAGGCTGGTTATGCCAACGTAGAGAAGAGATATGATAGTTCTTACGATTATCTTCAGAACATCACACCAACATCTTTGAAGAATGGTTGGGTTACATACGACAAGGTTTTGTCTGACTATTTCGTACAGAACGCATCTTTCTTGAAGTGTGATAATATTACATTGGGTTACTCATTCGATAAGGTGAACGAGTTCTCTGGTCGAGTTTACTTGGCTGCAACCAATGTGTTTACCATCACTAAGTACAAGGGCATTGACCCAGAGGTTTCAGGTGGTATAGACAATTATATCTACCCACGTCCATTCACAATTCAGTTGGGTGTAAGCCTCAATTTCTAATTTTCATACAAATAAAGACATTATATTATGAATATCAAATATTTCAGAAATATGGCATCTGCTGCAGCTTTGATGCTTGTGGCAGGTTTGAGCTCTTGCACTGGCGACTTGGATGTTACGCCTATTGATCCAAGTACCGTAATGGTGGCAGATGAGCCTGCGCTTTACACTAAGTGCTATGCCAATATGGTTCTCGCAGGACAGACTGGTAAGGATGGAGATTGCGACATCGATGGTCTTGATGGAGGTACAACGGGTTTTGTTCGCCAGTTGTTCAACGCCCAGGAACTTGGCTCTGATGAAGCTATCTGCAACTGGGGTGACCCTGGTATTCAGGAGTTTGACTGGAACCAGAATACATCATCACATCCAATGCTCCGTGGTTTCTATTATCGCTTGTATGCAGGTATTGACTATTGCAACCACTATCTTGATGTTTGTGGTGGCATTGACAAGACTCGTACGGCAGAGGTTCGTTTCTTGCGCTGCTTGTACTATTATTATTTGATGGATTGCTTTGCAAATGTACCATTCGCATTGCAACTCTCAGCAGCGTCTCCTCATCAGATTAGCCGTGCCGACCTCTTCAACTGGATTGAGGCAGAACTCCTTGGCAAGGAAATCACGGTGAACGCAATGGATGACCCATCTGTTGTTATCGCAACAACTTCTTCTGATGGTATTCTTGCCAACATGGAAGCTCCTATCGTTCGTACAAGTTCTTCACAGGGCTATGGCCGTGCAGATCAGGATGCAGCCAACTTGCTTCTTGCTCGTATGTACTTGAATGCTGAGGTCTATACAGGAACAGCTCGCTGGTCAGAGGCTAAGGAATATGCTGAAAAGGTTATCAATGGTCCTCACAAGCTTTGGACTAAGGGCTCTGGCAAATGGACAGCATATCAAATGCTCTTCATGGGCGACAATGGTGAGAATGGTTCTTCCCAGGAGGCTATTCTTCCTTTGTTGAACGATGGTAAGACCACTACAGCATACGGTTGCTCTTATTTCCTCGTATCTTCTACATGGAAGGCTGATATGGAAGTGGACAGTAAGGATGCAAGTTGCGGTGACCCATGGTCTGGTAACCGTACTCGCAGCAACTTGATTGCAAAGTTCTTCCCTAATGGCGATGCTCCAGCTGTAACATGGGATGTCATGTATCAGATGGCAGGTGACGACCGTGCTTTGTTCCATGGCGCTGATCGTACACTTGTTGTTGACAAACCAACAGAGTTTACATCTGGTTATTCTGTAGCAAAATTCCGTAGCACAAAGTCTGATGGAAGTGCATCTGCCGACCCTAAGGTTCCAGATACCGACTTCTTCTTGATGCGTTCTGCAGAGGCTTATCTTATCGCAGCAGAGGCTGATGCTCGTTTGAATGGTGGTACTACCACGGAAACTGGTACAAACTATTTGAACCAACTCCGTACTCGTGCAGAGGCTCCTACCATGCGCCAGTTCTCACTCAACCAGATTCTTGACGAGCGTGCTCGCGAGCTTTACTTCGAGGGTTATCGCCGTACAGACCTCGTACGTTACGGATACTACGGTGGTGAGAAGAGTGGAGAATACAAGTGGGAATACAAAGGTGGTGATCCTAATGGTGTAAGTTTCAGTGCTAATAAGAATGTATTTGCATTGCCATACGATGATGTCATCGTCAACAAGCACCTCAAGCAAAACACTGGTTATTAATCTCTTAATCAAAGACTACTGATATGAAAAAGATATTTTCAAACATCATGTTGTTCGTGGCAGGAGCTCTCGCCTTGAGCTCCTGCAGCGAAGACCGTGACTCAAACCCTACGCTGATACAGCCTACAGAGTTCGTTCTCAATGAGCCAACGGTTAAAAATGGAACTATCGACTTGTCCAAAACTACTGGTATTGACTTAACTTGGTCACAGCCGACTTATACAACAGGCAATGCTCCTGTTATCGCAACATATTCTGTGCAGGTTTCTACAGCTGGAACTTTCAACAAGGCATACGATACTAATGCAAAGGATGATGCGGTGAATGAGGGTGCGGATTACATCACTCTTGATGAAACAACCACCTATTGCAAGACTTCTGTCACGGGTGAGGCAGTGGATAAGGCTATCCAGCAACTCAACAAGTATGAGGAGACAGCCGTTCCAGCAGAGCTTCCTATTTACATTCGTATGAAGTCTGAGGTTCGTGATGCTGGTTTGAATAGTTATAATGAGATTGCTTCTAATGTTGTCAAGTTGAATACTATTCCTTACTACTATGAGTTGAAGAATGCCACTCCTATTATGTGGTACCTCGTAGGTAATATGTTTGGTGGAAAATGGGGTTCTGACATTGGTGCAACAGCTCTTCCTATGTTTATGAAGCCAGACTTCGAGTATGACAAGAAGACTGGTGAGGGTGAGATTGAGTTTACCAACTACTTCACTACAGGTGACTATGATGGTGTTGAGTGTGGTACATCTGGTTTCAAAATTCAGCCAGCTGACTTCAACTGGGATCTTGGTATGACTGGTGACAATGGCAAGAAGGGCACTATCATTTACCGTAACAGCGGTGGTGATGGTGGTCACATCGTAGCTCCAGGCAATGGCTACTATACTATCACTATGAATACGAAGGACAAGAAGGCAACCATGACCAAGTATGAGGGTGATGTAAAGAATTACGGCACTATCCAGATTACTGGCTCATTCAATGGTTGGGCTGACGAGCCTATGCTTCCTTACAACTCTGAGGGCGTAGAGAATCACGCTTGGTACTACGTCATGAATGTTACACCTGATATGTACAATGCAGACCACGGTGTATGTGAGTTCAAGTTCAAGATCGCTGGATCTTGGGATACGAACTGGGGCTTTGGTACACAAGACGGTACTGTTACTATGTATGGCACAGGTGCAGCAGGTGCAAGCAACCTCGGTTTGAAGGAAGGTAAGTATGTCATCTCATTCAATGATATCACCGGTGCATTCAGCATCGTTCAATTGCAGTAAATCATTTTAAAGTTAGACAATTATGATTAAGAAAATATTATTGGGAATGGCCGTCTTGATGTCAATGGTGTCTTGTACCGATGACTATACAGACTGGTCAGCTCCACAGAGCAATCCACAAGAGGATGCTGTTGCATTTGGTAATGGTAGCGTTGCACCGGTTGCGGTCATCAACTTGGCTGACGTTGCAACGGAGAAGGTGAAAGTAGCGAGCATTGTTGCTCCTACTTCCTCTGATGCAGCATATACACCAAGTTATAAGATTAACTTTGGCGCACAGTCTTTCGACATAGATGCTGAAGGCAATATGTCTAAGGCAGAGTTGGTGGATTTCATTAATACCAACTATGGTAAGCGCCCTACTGAGCGTGACATTGACGCAACCCTCTCTGCATGGGTAAGCAATGGTTCTACTTCCGTAAAGATGGCAACTTCTGAAAAATTCCAGGTGAAGGCAATCCCAGAAGCTCCGTTCATTGATGAAGCTTACTATCTCGTTGGTGATATGCTCAACAATGATAAAATCAGTGGTTGGAGTGCAGATGGCATGAAGGCATTCAGCCATAGCGGCAATGATGTATATGACGACCCTGTCTTTACAATCACAATTACCACTACAAAGGCTGATCAGTATTGGAAGATTATTCCAAAGAAGAATGTTGACGGAGGTGACATCTGGGCTGCAGGCGTAGTCGGTACAAAGATAGATGGCGATGCAAGCTTGTCTGGTTCTTTGACCAACGAAGATGCCAAGGCTGGTAAGATTGAAAAAGCTGGTAAGTACAAGATGACCATCAACATGATGGATTATACTTATACCATCGAGGAAGTGAAATTCGATCCATTCATCTATTTCATCGGTGCAACTGATGGCTGGAAGAATGCAGAGCAGAAACTTGCCCTCACCAATGAGGACCATGGCACATACACTGGTTACATCTATTGCGCAGACCCTAATAACTGGGGCAATCAATTCAAGTTCCAGCGTGTGGCTGGTAGCTGGGATAATGAAATCAATGCTGGTACATTTGGGGATTTCCAAGGTGCTGCTACCAATGAAGGCGGTAATATCGGTGTCAGTGATGGCGAAGGTGTTTACTACTTCGAGGTAAGTCTTGGCGATGGTACTATCAAGGCAACAAAGGTTGAGAAGATGGGCATCATCGGCGACTTCAACGGTTGGGGTGGCGATGTCGAAATGACATGGAATGCAGATGAATACTGCTTCGAAGCTACCAACGCTGGTGTAACAGCTGCAGGATGGAAGTTCCGTGTGAATGGTGGCTGGGAACTCAATCTCGGTGGTACACTCCAGAACCTGGTTTTGAATGGAGATAATTTAGCAGTAGCAGGTAATACCATCAAGTTGTATCCTACAAGAAAGACTTCTGAAAACATTTACTGTACAGTAAAATAAAAGTTTTTCCATCATAAAAATAAAGGCGACTCTCCGTTTTGAGGGTCGCCTTTTTGTGTCTTGCTGACTTTTTACGGTCGCAGAAGTACTCTGCGCCTTTGTATCCATATATCACAAATGGGTTGTTTATTGTAACTTTCATTCTCATTGCGCTTTTTACGTTGCGCAAATTACGCAATAAATGTTGAGACTACCAAATGTTTTCAAATTTTTAAATAATAATTCTCTTGATTCCTTTGGCGATAACAAGAAATTATCGTACTTTTGCCTTTGAATGTGCAAACGTTTGCACAAGCTTTTCTTGATTTACATCAAACGAAATGATGCGAGATAACGGATAATTATCTAATTTTGCAGCATAACTAAAGACAATGAATGACAAGACACCTATAACAATGAAAGATATTGCTCGCGACTTGGGCGTTAGCATCGCCACGGTGAGCCGAGCATTGAAGGACAGCCCTCGCATCAGTGCTGTCCAGAAGGAGCGTATCCAACAGTATGCACGAGAGCATAATTTCTATCCCAACATCATCGGCGAAGCCTTGCGACATAGCAAGATTCAACCCATGAAGGTGATAGGAGTCATCGTTCCTGAGTTTGTGCATTATTACTTCATGTCGGTGCTTTCTGGAATAGAGGAAGAGGCTCGTGCGAGAGGCTATCGTGTGATGGTGGCACAGAGTAATGAGCGATACGATAAGGAGGTTGCCATCTGTGACGACTTTTATAAGAATAAGGTGTGCGGCATCATTGTCTCTCAAGCCAAGGATACCAAGCGATACGACCATTTCCAAAAGTTGATGGACAATGGGGTGCCTTTGGTCTTCTACGATAGAATCTGTACGGGAGTGAACTGCTCTCGTGTGGTGGTCGACGACTATATGGGTGCTTATACGGCTGTGACCCATCTCATCGATACCGGTTGCAAGAAGATTGCCTTCTATGGTTCGCCGATGAACATGGAAATCTCCAAGAACAGATACAATGGTTACCACGATGCCTTGGTAAAGCATGGACTCAAGGAATTACCTCCCCATGTGCGAATCTGTGACAACCGAGCGCAAGCTGAAGCAATCACGCCGGAAATCTTGGAGATGGAGGATCGACCAGATGCTTTCTTCGCCATCAACGATGATACGGCGATAGGTATTCTCTATACTGCCAAGCGTATGGGATTCCGGGTGCCTGAGGATATCAGTGTCTGTGGTTTTACCAATGGTGACCGTGCGAAGGCTTGTGACCCAATGCTCACTACAGTGGAACAACGAGGCATTGCCGTGGGAGAGGAAGCTGCCAATATCCTCATCGGACAAGTGGAAGGCTCTATTCCAAAAGACGAGGTGGAGAGAAGAGTCGTACGAACAAGGCTTGTGGTGAGAGGAACCACGAGATAAATTATAAATGATAAATTATAAAGATTAAAATAATGACACAAAAACCTGATTTGAGTTTCTGGAAGCTCTGGAACTTGAGCTTCGGATTCTTCGGGGTACAGATCGCCTACGCCCTTCAGAGCGCGAATATCTCCCGAATCTTTGCTACGTTGGGTGCAGACCCACACAACCTGAGTTATTTCTGGATTCTCCCTCCACTGATGGGAATCCTTGTGCAACCTATCGTTGGTACACTGAGTGACAAGACTTGGTGTCGCTTCGGTCGTCGTATACCTTATTTATTTATAGGAGCGACGGTGGCCGTCCTCGTGATGTGCTTGTTGCCAAACGCTGGCTCCTTGGGATTGACCGTGAGTGGTGCGATGCTCTTTGGATTGATTGCCTTGATGTTCTTGGACACCAGCATCAATATGGCGATGCAACCTTTCAAGATGTTGGTAGGTGACATGGTCAATGAGAAGCAGAAGGCAAAGGCTTACTCTATCCAGAGTTTCCTATGTAATGCTGGTTCTGTAGCTGGATATATCTTCCCGTTCTTCTTTACGTTCTTGGGCATCAAGAATGTTGCTGACAAGGGGGTGGTGCCAGATTCTGTGATTTGGTCGTTCTATATCGGTGCGGCTATCTTGATTCTTTGCGTCATCTATACCACCATGAAGGTAAAGGAATGGAATCCTCAGCAATATGCTGCCTATAATGGTGTGGCAGATGATGTGGAAAAGGAAGAGGAAGGAAAGGCAGACTGGTTTACACTCTTGAAGAATGCTCCTTCTACTTTCTGGAAGGTAGGTCTGGTACAGTTCTTCTGCTGGGCTGGTTTCCTCTATCTCTGGAACTATTCTACTGGTGCTATTGCCGAGACTGTTTGGAATACCACCGACCCTACCTCGGAGGCTTTCCAGGAAGCTGGCAACTGGGTGGGCATCCTCTTCGCAGTGCAAGCTGTGGGCAGTGTGCTTTGGGCTGTTGTCCTTCCTCAGTTCAAGAATACCAAGATGGCATACGCCGTTAGTTTGATTATCGGTGGCATCGGCTTCGCCTTGATCCCATTCTTGCATGACCAGTATCTTCAGTTCATTCCTTTCTTGATGATTGGTGCTGGATGGGCAGCTATGTTGGCGATGCCTTTCACCTTTGTGACGAATGCCTTGCAAGGATATGGTCACATGGGTGCATACCTTGGCCTGTTTAATGGTACCATCTGTATTCCTCAGATTGTGGCTGCCATCTGTGGCGGTGGCGTACTGAGTTTGGTGGGTTCTCATCAGAGTGATATGATGATAGTTGCTGGCGTTTTGCTCATTTGTGGCGCCTTGTCGGTTTCTATCATTAAGGACAAGCAATAAGTGTGACAAAGAAAGGTTGTGCAACCGATTGCACGGCCTTTTTGGATATTTTTGCACAAAAAGTTTCTGCTTGTGTGGAAAAATGAGTACTTTCGCAGTGTAATAACTAACCTTAAGAAGACTTATGATATTTCAGTTTAATGTAGATTATAAGACTGTTTATGGCGAGGAACTCGTCTTGAACATAACAATCGATGGGAAGGAAGTGCAGCATAAGATGCATACTTCCGATGGACTAAGATGGGTATACGACCTTGATGTGACCCCTAAATCCAAGACTTGCACCTATTATTATAGTGTGGTACGTGATGGATTTTGCTGCAAGAGCGAGTGGCAGGTGGTAAAGCACCAACTCAACTGCACGGCAGAGAGGGCGAGTGTCTATACGCTCTATGATCGTTGGCATGACATCCCAGAGGATTCTTATCTCTATAGCAGTGCTTTCACAGACTGTATTAATCACCAGCAACCAGCCGAGGTGAGAAAGAATGCTTTTGCCAAGACCATCCGCTTGATAGTACGTGCTCCTCAACTTCGTGATGGAGAGCATCTTGCTATTGTTGGCTCCGACCCAGCCTTGGGAGCATGGGAGACGGCTCGTGCCATCCCTATGGTTCAGCAAGATTACAATGAATGGGCTACCGACATCAATGTGGAGGCATTGGCTGTCAATTACTTGGAGTACAAGTTTGTGGCAATCAATACGAAGAAAGAATCAAGTACTTGGGAGACTGGCTATAACAGAAGCTTGGAAATCCCTGAAATGAAAGGTGGCTCACTCATCTCTTACGAGTTGAATCAGTCTTTCTTGGAGCGTTGGAATCGAAAACTTGCTGGTACACTCGTACCGGTCTTCTCGCTCCGAAGCAAGAAGAGTGCGGGCATCGGTGATTTTGGTGACTTGAAGAGTATGATCGACTTGGTGTCAAAGATTGGGCAGAAGGTATTGCAGCTCTTGCCTATTAATGATACGACCATCACCCATACATGGACGGATTCGTATCCATATAGTTGTATTAGCATCTTTGCCATCCATCCTCAGTATGCCGACCTCCATGCGCTACCAGAGCTGAAGGATGCCAAGAAACGTGCCGAGGCTGAGAAGACAAGGGAAGAGTTGAACGCTCTGCCTCAGATAGATTATGAAAGGGTAAATGATTTCAAGATAGGATATTTGCGCCAAATCTTCAATCAGGAAGGAGAAAAGATGATGAAGAGTGCTGAGTTCAAGGCATTCTTCCAGGAAACAGAACAATGGCTCGTACCATACGCTCAGTATTCTTACTTGCGCGACAAGAATGGCACGGCGGATTTCTCTAAGTGGCCAGACCACAATACTTGGGATGAGGCTGAGCGAAAGGCTTTGTCAGACTCTCGTACCAAGGCTTATAAGGACGTGGAGTTCTTCTACTTCTTGCAGTTCATCTTGAACCAGCAGATGCAGGAGGCTCATGAACATGCTAAGGCTAAGGGCGTTATCCTGAAGGGTGACATCCCAATCGGTGTCAACCGATATGGATGTGATGTATGGATGGAGCCTAAGTACTTCAATCTCAATGGACAGGCGGGTGCGCCACCTGATGACTTCTCCGTAAATGGTCAGAACTGGGGATTCCCTACTTACAACTGGCATGAGATGTTGAAGGACGACTGCCAATGGTGGGTACGTCGCTTCCAAAACATGTCGAAGTTCTTTGATGCTTATCGCATCGACCACGTGTTGGGCTTCTTCCGTATCTGGGAGATTCCTGTAGATAGCGTACATGGCTTGCTCGGACAGTTTGCGCCAGCCTTGGGTATGACCTCGCAGGAAATTCAGTCTTATGGATTGAACTTCCAGGAGGATCGCTTCACTCGTCCTTTCATCACCGATTGGGTGCTCAACCGTATGTTCCATGAACGTGCTGATGAGGTAAAGGAGAAGTATCTCGACCGTTTGGATGATGAGCGTTATCAGATGAAACCTGAGGTGAATACGCAGAAGAAAGTGGAGGCTCTGTTTGAAGGGGCAACCGACCAGAAGGAGATTTGGCTCCGTGATGGTCTCTATGCCTTGATTAGTGACGTGCTCTTCGTTCGTGACCATCGCAATCCAGGTTTGTTCCACCCACGTATCTCTGCGCAGTTCGACTTTATCTTTGAGTCGCTTTATGATAATGATAAGCAGGCGTTCAACCGCCTTTACAACGATTACTTCTACCGCCGCAATAATCAGTACTGGTATGGTGAGGCGATGAAGAAGTTGCCTAAGTTGGTGCAGGCTACTCGTATGTTGGTTTGTGCCGAAGACCTTGGTATGGTCCCAGACTGTGTGCCTTGGGTAATGAACGAGTTGAAGATCTTGAGCCTTGAGTTGCAGAGTATGCCAAAGGATCCAAGTGTGAAGTTTGGTCATCTGAGCCGCAACCCATATCGTTCGGTTTGTACCATCTCCAGCCATGACATGCCAACGCTTCGTCAGTGGTGGGATGAGAACATTCAGCGTACCCAGGAGTATTACAATACAATGCTCTACCGTCAGGGACCTGCTCCACATCCACTCCCAGGTTGGCTTGCCAAGGATATCATCTCTCGTCATCTCACATCGCCATCCATGCTCTGCGTCTTGAGCATTCAGGATTGGCTTGCCATCGACGAGAATCTCCGTTTGGCGGATGCCAATGCCGAGCGTATTAACATCCCGGCAAACCCTAAGCACTATTGGCGCTATCGTATGCACCTCAACATCGAGGACTTGGAGAAAGATGCCTCTTATATGAATAAGGTGACGGAGTTGATTTCGCAAGCGGGAAGAAACTAAAGATTATTTTGATACCAGACTTGGATGGCGTGGCTACCTAAGTCTGGTACTTAGGCTTGTGCCTCATTTTAGTTTTTCGTAATTTTGCGTAGTGATTAATAACTAAAGTATTATAGCTAACAATAACTAAAAATATGAAGAAAATCAGCGTTTTGTTGATGGGCTTGTTGCTACCAATGCTGGCATCCGCCCAGACAGTGAAGTCGCCTGATGGCAATGTCGTAGTGACATTTTCGTTGAGTGACAAAGGACAGCCTACTTACGAGATGTCCTACAAAGGGAAGACCGTTATAAAACCTTCTCACCTCGGTTTGGAGTTGGCGAAAGACAAACATGCCAGCAAGGGCATGGAGGAGACTGATTTGATGGAAGGCTTTGCCGAGACAGGTAGCAAGACATCTACTTTTGATGAGACTTGGAAACCTGTTTGGGGCGAGACGGCAACTATCCGCAACAACTATAACGAGATGGAGGTGGATTTGAACCAGGCTTCTTCCAAGCGCAACATCACCATCCGTTTCCGTGTGTATGATTATGGTATGGGTTTGCGTTATGAGTTCCCTCAGCAGGAATCTCTCAACTACTTCGTCATCAAGGAAGAGCACACCCAGTTTGCCATGACAGGCGACCATACTGCTTACTGGATTCCAGGTGATTACGATACCCAGGAGTATGAGTACAACATCACTCCTTTAACAGGTATCCGCTCTGTTATCTCAGCTAACCGTGAGAAGTATAAGAGCAACTCATCTACCACCGTATTCTCAGATACTGGTGTGCAGACTTCCCTCCAGTTGAAGACCAAGGATGGTCTTTATATCAACATCCATGAGGCTGCTTGCTTAGATTATCCTACCATGCACCTCAATCTGGACGACAAGAACTTGGTGTTTGAGTCTTGGCTGACACCTGATGCTGTGGGCAAGAAGGGATTCATCCAGACTCCATTCAATACTCCTTGGCGTACCGTGCTCGTGAGCGATGACGCTCGTGACATGCTCTCTTGCAAGTTGACTCTCAACCTCAACGAGCCTTGTAAGATTAAGGATACTTCTTGGATTCACCCTACCAAGTACTGCGGTGTATGGTGGAACATGATTGTAGGTACCAAGCAATGGAGCTATACATACGACCTTCCTTCTGTTCGCCTTGGCGTAACCGATTATAGCAAGTGCAAGCCTCATGGACAGCATGGTGCTACCAACGAGGAGGTAAAGCGTTATATCGACTTCGCAGCCAAGAACGGTTTGCAAGAGGTATTGGTGGAAGGCTGGAATGAAGGCTGGGAAGACTGGTTCGGTCATCAGAAGCTCGATGTCTTCGACTTCGTTACTCCATATCCAGACTTCGATATCAAGATGCTCAACGACTATGCCCATTCCAAGGGCGTGAAGTTGATGATGCACCACGAGACCTCAGCTGCCGCTCTCAACTATGAGCGCCACATGGAAGATGCCTTCAACTTGATGAACAAGTATGGTTATGATGCTGTGAAGACGGGGTATGTGGGCGACATCATCCCACGTGGTGAGTACCACTACAGTCAGTTGATGAACAATCACTATCAGCGTGTGGTAGAGCAGGCTGCCAAGCATCACATCATGGTGAATGCACATGAGGCTACTCGTCCTACAGGTATCTGCCGTACATGGCCTAACTTGGTAGGTAATGAGAGTGCCCGTGGTACAGAGTATGAGGCATTTGGAGGCTCAGTTCCTTATCACACCGTGATGTTGCCATTCACCCGTTTGCAAGGTGGGCCAATGGATTATACCCCTGGCATCTTCGAGACACAGCTCTCTACATGGAGCAATAACAAGAGCTTTGTTCACACCACTCTCTGTGGTCAGCTTTCTCTCTACCTCGTGATGTACAGTCCATTGCAGATGGCAGCCGACCTGCCTGAGCACTATGAGAAGTATGACGATGCCTTCCAGTTTATCCGCGACGTAGCTTGCGACTGGGACGACTCTAAGTATTTGGAGGCAGAGCCTGCCAAGTATATCACCGTAGCACGTAAGGCTAAGGGCACTAACAACTGGTTTGTAGGCGGCAAGACTGATGCCACTGCTCGTACAGCCGTAGTGAAGCTCGACTTCCTCGACAAGGGCAAGAAGTACAACTGCGCCATCTATCAGGATGCAGCCAATGCCGACTACGAGAAGAACCCTAAGGCATACCAGATTATTCACAAAACAGTGAAGAAGGGTGATGTCTTGAAGATCAAGGAAGCTCGTGGTGGTGGTTTCGCCATCTCATTGCTTGCCAAATAAGAGTTCTTTAGAGATTTAGAATAAAAGCAATCAGCCAATCCTGTTTACGCCCATATTTTATGCTTCTGAGATTTGCGTATTTGTGGGAAATGGGTAAGGTGGAATTAAATACGCTCGAAATGGGCGTGTTTAATTCTGCTTTTTCTTTACAAAATAGGTGAGCTGTAGAACCTAATTTTTATGAAATCAATCAAAACTATTTCGCTATCTATTATGTTATCAGCTATTCCGCAACTGATAATGGCTCAATCTACCTTTGATGAAATGCTTTACACGAAGGTAAAAACTCTTTTCAAATTGAATGCGCCAACTACAATGAATGTAGATGGAATGACAGGCGCAACTACCCAAACAGGCAATAAAAAACAGGTTAAGCTACGTATTTATGATGAAGGACAGGGTGGAAAGGCGATAAAGACCATCAAGATGAAAGCATCTGGTGAAAATCGCTGGGAAGCCACTGCCAAGGGTGATTTGAAAGGAAAATTCTATACTTTTGATATTGGAAAAGGAGAAACACCGGGAGTCTTTGCCAAAGCAGTAGGAGTCAATGGTATGAGAGGAGCCATCATAGATATGGCTGAAACAAATCCTGTGGGATGGGAATCAGATAAACGTCCTGAGATTCAGTCACCTGCAGATCTTGTGATTTATGAGATGCATTGGCGAGATTTCTCCATAGATGTTTCTTCTGGATTGAAAAACAAAGGTAAATTCTTGGCTTTGACGGAGCCAAAGGCCATTGAGCATTTGAGGAATTTGGGTGTCAATGCCATCCATATCCTTCCATCTTTCGATTATGCTTCGGTAGATGAGACAAAATTGGACACCCCGCAGTATAATTGGGGCTATGACCCAAAGAACTATAATGTGCCTGAAGGTGGTTATTCCACGGATCCTTATAACCCTACTACTCGCATCAAAGAGTTTAAAGAAATGGTGCAAGCTCTTCATAAGGCTGGGATTCGTGTCATCCTCGATGTGGTTTACAACCATACTTTTGACATTAAGAATAGCAATTTCCAGCTGACTTATCCTGATGAGTATTATCGGAAGACAGCTGATGGCAAGTATTCTGATGGTTCTGGTTGTGGCAACGAGACAGCTTCAGAAAAGCCTCTGATGCGCCAGTTTATGTTGGAAAGTGTGAAGTATTGGATAGATGAATATCATATAGATGGCTTCCGTTTCGACTTGATGGGTGTGCATGATATTGAGACGATGAACCTGATTCGAGCAGAAGTTAACTTGATAGATCCTTCCATCTATATCTATGGCGAAGGATGGAGTGCAGGCAGCTGTGCTTATCCTACCGAAAAGTTGGCGATGAAGGCTAACACACAGCAACTCAATGGTATAGGTGCATTCAGCGATGATATGCGTGATGCTCTTCGTGGTCCTTTCTCTGATGACCATAAGGGTGCTCTTCTTGCTGGTATTTCTGGTGAAGAAGAAAGTTTGAAATTTGGCATCGTGGGTGGAATCATGCATCCACAGGTTGATATGAGCAAGGTAAACTATGACAAGAAGCCATGGACCAACAATCCTACAGAACAGATAAGTTATGTGAGTTGTCATGATGATATGTGCTTGGTTGATCGTTTGAAAGCCAGTATTCCATCGCTTACAGACAAGAGCATTTCTGAGGAGCAACGCATATCAGAATTGATTCGTATTGACCAACTTGCACAGACTGCTGTTTTTACTTCTCAGGGAGTGCCTTTTATCTTGAGTGGTGAGGAAATGCTTCGTGACAAGAAGGGCGTTCATAACAGTTATAACTCTCCTGATAGTATCAATCATCTGAACTGGAATAACTTGCAGAAGTATCCTCAGCTATTTGCCTATTACAAGAATCTCATTCAATTGCGTAAGAATCACCCAGCTTTCCGACTTGCGACAGGTGACAAGGTGAGAGAACACTTAGAGTTCTTGCCTTGTTTGGATGATAAGGGTGCCAAGCAAGACTGCCTTGTTGGGTTTCAATTGAAGAACTTAGAAGGTATAGATTCTTGGAAAAACATTGTTGTTGTCTTCAATTTCAATAGAGATTCTAAGGAAATAGAGATTCCTGAAGGCAATTATACGATAGCTTGCTGCAATGGAGTTATTGATGAAAATGGATTGGGGCATGTCTCCGGAAAGGACATCTTGATAGATGGTCAGTCTGCTCTCATCTTATATGTAAAATAAATAATGTGATTATGAAAAAGAAACTGTTATCATTCATGATGCTTATGAGTACTGCTGTAAGTATGAATGCTGCGGTCAATGTAGACCGCATAGAGCCTACAGATTGGTATGTTGGCATGAAGGATGCCTCACTCCAGTTGATGGTATATGGAAAGGATGTGCGAAATGCGGAAGTAGAAGTTGATTACCCTAATGTTCGCATCGATTCTATAGCAAGATTGGATTCTCCTAACTATCTCTTGGTATATTTGAACTTGGAGGGTGCTAAGGCTGGTGAGATGACCTTGAATTTTAAGCAAGGTAAGCAAACTAAGAAGGTTAAGTATGTCTTGAAAAATCGTGAGATGGCTGGTGACAAACGCATTGGTTTCTCCAATGGGGATGTACTTTATATGTTGATGCCTGATAGATTTGCCAATGGCAATCCTAAGAATGATGCCTTTAAGACTATGCGTGACAAGACTTGCGACCGTACTGCTCCAAGTCTTCGACATGGTGGTGACTTGGAGGGTATTCGCCAACATCTTGATTATTTCAATCAATTGGGAGTCACTGCACTGTGGTTTACCCCTGTCTTAGAGAATGATAGCCCAAATGATGGTAAGAATAGTACCTATCACGGCTATGCCACCACTAATTATTATAAGGTGGATCCTCGTTTCGGCACCAATGCTGAATATAAGAAGTTGATTGATGAGGCGCATCAGAAAGGTTTGAAGGTTGTCATGGACATGATTTTCAACCATTGTGGATTCGAGCATCCATGGGTAGCCGACATGCCATCCAAGGACTGGTTTAATACTCCGGAATGGCTATTGCCTGAATATCAGACTCCGGAGCACCAGAAACAGATTGGTACGATGGACGGTGGCCGTATGGTCAACGATAAATACCTACAGACTAACTATAAGTTGACGCCAGTATTGGATCCATACGCCAGTAAGGTGGATTTGCATGAGACGGTGGATGGCTGGTTCGTGCCAACAATGCCTGATTTAAATCAGCGTAATCCACATGTGATGAAATACCTTATTCAAAACAGCGAGTGGTGGATAGAGACAGCTGGTATAGATGGTATTCGCATGGATACTTATCCTTATGCAGACCGAGATGGCATGGCGCTTTGGATGAAGACTCTTGATAAGGAGTATCCTAACTTCAATACGGTAGGTGAAACTTGGGTGACAGAGCCAGCTTATACTGCAGCTTGGCAGAAGGATAGCAAATTATCTAAAAAAAATAGTTATCTGAAGACCGTAATGGACTTTGCTTTCTTTGATCGTATCAATAGTGCCAAGACGGAAGAAACAGATGAATGGTGGAATGGCATGAATCGCATTTACAATGTACTTTGCTATGATTACCTCTATCCAAATCCAAAGAGTGTGATGGCATTCATAGAGAATCACGATACCGATCGTTTCCTTGGTGATGGTAAGGATACCTTGGCGTTAAAGCAAGCTCTTGCCCTGTTGTTGACCATCAATCGTACTCCTCAACTTTATTATGGAACTGAGGTACTTATGAATGGCACGAAGAGTGTGACGGATGGCAATGTACGCAAGGATTTCCCTGGTGGTTGGGCAGGTGACAACCATGATGCCTTTACGACAGAGGGAAGAACGCAAGCAGAAAACCAGATGTTTAATTGGTTGAGCCGACTTTTGCATTGGCGTCAGGGCAATGAGGTGATAACCAAGGGAAAGCAAACTCAGTTCTGTCCTCAAAAGGGTGTGTACGTCATCGCCCGTCAATACAAAGACAAGAGCGTTATGACCGTCATTAATGGCAAAAATGAGGCTAATGAAATGAATGTTGCTCGTTATGCAGAAATTATTGGTTCTCATGATAAGGCTACTGATGTAACAAATGGTCGTACAGTTCTCATCAATAAAGATGTAAAACTCCGCCCACGACAGACCATGATACTGGAATTCTGATAACAAGTGATGATGTTTGAAATCTTATAAGCCAACATGGTACTTTAGAAAAAATGCTTCTATAGGTCTTAAAATGATTTGTAGAAGCATTTTTCCTTTCAATAATTCTTTTTTTCCGATTATTCTTTGTAATTTTGCAAACAAAGAACAACCTATGTTGAGAATATTGATAACAATTATAATGGCGTTTACGATTTCCTTGGGCAGTTTTGCACAAGGTGGGATGCCTACTAAATATAACGTAAGCTACCTCAATATGGCAGCTGGAATGCCAAATAACTTTGCCGATGACATATTCCAGGATTCTTATGGCTTTATATGGATAAGTACGCATGGTGGCGGCTTGGTACGTTATGATGGTTATAATTTTGTGAACTTTGGATTAGGAACAGCTGGCATCGGTTTGCGAAGCAATAGCTGCCGTAATGTTTATGAAGACCATTTTAAGCGTCTTTGGATTGCATTCGAAGAAGGACCGCAGGTGCTTGATCTTAATACAATTCAGCCAATTGTCCCTCCTTGCGAAAATGAAAACATACAAAAACAAGTTGATAAAGTATTCCGTAACCCATGTACCCGTATGTATTGCGATGCAAAGGGAAACATTTGGATGCTCTCTGCCAATTTGTTGACCCGATTCGGTTTTAACGACAAGGGCGAAGTGAACAGTGTTCTCTCTACGCCTTATCCTTTCAATGCTCCCGATTTAGGACTTTGCGATGTGTATCATAGAGGCTCTGTCGTGTTATGTAATAATGGGCGCGTAAGTGAGTTCTCTGTAAAGGGAAACCGCTTGGTTAGCAAGGATATCTCTTCTCTTTTCGCACCATTGAATGGACGCTATGCGGGTGCCATCATCTCTTATCATGGCAAGATATGGCTTGCTACTAATCGTGGACTCTTTAATAGTGCCAAGCAAGAATTTCATGTTGATGATGCTCGACATACATTGCAGCATGAAGTCATCACCAGTTTGGCAATATCTCCAGAAGACGAACTTTACATAGGAACCCTTTGTGGTGTAGATATTCTCAATGACAAGGCGGGAACGATAGAGCATTGGAACTGTACGAGTGCCGTAAATCCATTAAGCAGCAACTTTGTGAATAGTCTTTTCTCTAAAGATGGACAGATATGGGTAGGCACGGAGACAGGAGGTGTCACCAAGCTGGTACCTCGTCGCTTGTTGTTGGAGTTCTATCGTCATGATTCGTCCAATCCTAACAGCATATCTCCTAATGCTGTCAATGCGATGTACTCTGCTCCTGATGGTACCTTGTGGGTGGGAACTGTAGAAGGTGGTCTCAACGCCTTGGCTCCTCACACTAAAAGTTTCGTTCATTATACAACGGCGAACTCAGGCTTGCCGCACAATAGTGTGTCTACGCTCATTGCTGATGGTCACGGCAATCTATGGATAGGTACTTGGGGATCCGGAGTTGCTGTGATGAACTTGCGGCAACCTGGGAAAATCACTCGTCTCATGGTGGGTGACAAGTATCAAGGCTTGCTTTCATTTGTGGGTGCGATGGCATACGATGCTATCAACGATGGCATGTGGATAGGAACCAATGATGGTTTGTTTTTCTATGACCAAAAGAAAAAACAATTGTTGGAGCCTTTTCCTCATAGCCTTGATGTGCGTGGCTGCATCGGCTCTTTGGTTACGAAGAATGGTAAGCTCTTGATGGGATGTGTGCAGGGTATGGTGGAGGTCGACCTCAAGTCGCGCCGCCCTGGCAAGGCGTTCTTTAACGTAGTTTACCATCCTTACAAACTTGATAATCCTAAAAGTGGTGTTATTGACAAGATTTTGTCTCTCTGTCAAACTAAAGATGGAAAAATATGGTTGGGAAGCAATGGCTATGGGATGTATTGCTTGTGGTATGACAAGGATGGGAAACGCCAAATCAAGAACTATACAACCACGGATGGATTGGCTAATAACACTGTCAAAGGCATAGTGGAAGATAAATTCGGCGTACTTTGGATAGCAACAGAGAATGGGCTTTCAATATTTAACCCTAAGACAGAGGCTTTTAGTAGTTTCTCTAAGGAAGATGGATTGCTCAGTGCGCAGTTTTACTTCAATGGTGCTATTCGTGGGCATTCCGGGGAGATTTATCTTGGCACAGATCAGGGATTGATGGTTCTTGATGGTATCAATAGAAAGAATCATGATAGTGGAAAATTGCGTTTTACGGAACTTTTCGTAGATAATCAGCCTGTATTTGCGGGTTCTGATTATCTTGATAAGGATATATCCATTGCTAAGAAAATCAGATTGCATGAGAGTGATAGGTCATTTACCATCAATTTTTCTGCGCTCAACTATGGCAGTGAGACGCAGGGTGTATACCTCTATCGAATGAAGGGCTATGAGGATGAATGGGTGAATTTACGCCCTGGTCAGCATAGTGTCAGATATTCCACTTTGCCTGCAGGCAACTATGAGTTCGAAGTGAAGTATTCTCCTTCCATTGATTCCAATAAGGCGCAAATCATTTCCATTGATGTAAAAGTGACGCCTTATTTCTGGAAAAGTTGGTGGTTTGTAGCTATTATAATAATAGGTATCATTGCCTTGATACAATATGCCTACATGAATAAGTTGGAAAAAATGCGTGAGCGTGAGGTAGAGACTTTGTATCGACCTATTGAGGCTGCCCTAAAGGATAGTGATGAGCCTGGAAAGTTACAGAGTAGAATCCAAACCATCTTGGAAAACCAAAAACGTTATCAGGAAAGCCAGCAAAAGACGATTGAGGCAGATAAGAAAGAGATGGAGAAACATGCCAAGCCCTTTATGGAAAAAGTCATAGAGGTGATGGAGGAGAACTATGGCAACTCTGAGTTTGGAGTGCAGGAGTTGTCTGATGCCATGGGCATGAATCGTAGCTTGCTTAGCAAACGCCTCAACAGTGAGACTGGACTTCCTACATCTCAGTTTATCCGTAATTATCGCTTGGATATTGCGAAGAAATTGATTGTTGAGAATGTTGCCAATCGCAACATTACCGAGATAGCTTATCGTGTTGGATTTAATGACCCTAAGTATTTCACCCGTTGCTTTACTAAGCTGTATGGCACATCTCCTTCGGCTTACAAAGAAACGCTTGGTGAGTAAGAAACGCCCCATTAACTGGGCGCACCTTGTCCAGTTAATGCGGTATATAGTACCCACTTGGGTGTACATTTATTGTCCATCAAGGAGAATCTTGTTTTTCAAGCCCCTACTCTAAGCCATACTTTTTGTTTATGAACTTTTATTTTTGATAAATTTCGTGTGGGAACACAGCAGGTGGATAAGTATGTAAATAAGGTAAAAAAAGCAGTAGGTGTGCGTTTTGTCCACCTATTATTTGTATTTGTCCACCTACTATTTTGTTATTAATTGTACTTTTGCCACCGAATATTTTAATTAAGTTTTAAAAAACAACCTAAAAAATTATAAACAACAACCTAAAAGCATTAAGTAATGAAAATTAGAAAAACTTTGCTTTCTTTCGCTTGTGCTATCATGGTGGCATTAAGTTTCACTGCTTGTGGTGATGACTGGGGCCGACAGGACGATCCTGCTGGTGGACAGATTTATGCATCTAAGCAAACTGTGGCAACTTATGACTTTGAATACACAGAGGATAAACCTGAGTATTCAGACATGATTAGTCATGGCGAGGCGTGTGAGGTTATCAAGGATGGTGATCTCGCAAGTAATGTGTTGCACATTAATGGAAAGGGTAGTGCTAAGATTGCCAATCCTTTCAATAGTGTGAAGTTGCAGAATGGCGCAGCGATTACATTTGCTGTAAAAATTGACGCTGATGTAGATGAGGAAGGAAATGTCGCTGATGTTGACTTGACTCGTCCTCTGATTTCATTTGGCGCAGAAGATGGTGATGAGACAGGTGCTCGTTTCTATTTTACAGCCAATGGACAGATGGTTTACGCTAAGCCTGGTCAGTTGGAGAGTCTCAATCTTAATGAGAACGACCCTGCTTCAGTGAAGACAGGTATTCTCTCTCCTAATGTCTGGCATTTCGTAGCCCTTCAACTCTCTACAACCGGTTATCAGTTCTATGTAGACGGTAAAAAGAGCATTTCTGGTGCTCAGACATCTACAAGTGCAACTTCTTTCCAGTACAAAAACTTGGTTGAGGCCGTCAATTCTTTACCTTATGTATATATAGGTGGTGACAAAGTTGAGACTGAGACAACCAATGCTCTCGCTTTCGATAACGTGACCTTCATTCGTAACATGATGGAAGAGAAGGATTGGAACAAGACTGTTGGTGGACATACTGGCGGTGATGATGAGTCATTCAACTATGTCGATTATGTGAATGGGGCTACTCCTACTACAGAGATTGGTACATCAGATTGTTCTGCTGGTTGGTGGACAACCTTCTCTGATTATTACAGAATCCCTGCTGGTGCAACTCTCCACTTGAAGTTTACTAACCATACCTCTGGCGGTGGTAACTGGAACAACTGGAACCTCTGTGTGGCTACTGACGATGTTCGTGGTGGTGCCAACTATGCCGAGCACTTCGTAATGCGTAGTGACCTTTATGGTTGGGGTGGCGCAGCTTCTACTTATAATGCTGCTAATATCTCTAACGAGGGCTATGGCGATTGGGATGAGTTCCGTGCTAATATGGAAGGTGCAGTGGTAGATATGACTCTCCAGCGTCAAGGTGATGAAATCTATATGACCGCAACTGCAACTTGCAAGAATGGTCAGGTATATAAAGAAATGTATCATCAGACCATAGGTCAGGAAGTCGTTCGTGCATTCTTGATAGTTGATGCTTCTTATCTCCAGATGAGTACTGCTGATTGTTTCGTATCAACTCCTGCCGAGGTAACTACACAGGAAATTGGTACTTCTGACTGTTCAGCTGGTTGGTGGACAACATTCTCTGATTACTTCCAGATTCCTGCTGGTAAGACTTTGAACCTTGCTTTCGAGAATCATACTTCTGGTGCTGGTAACTGGAACAACTGGAATCTCTGTGTTGCAACCGACGACGAGCGTGGTGGTGGCAATTATGCCGAGCACTTCGTAATGCGTAGTGACCTTTATGGTTGGGGTGGTGCTGCTTCTACCTATAATGCAGCCAATATCACAAGTGAAGGCTATGGTGACTGGGATGAGTTCCGTGCTAACATGGAAGGCGCCAAGGTTAACATCCAGTTGCAGCGCGATGGCGAGGAAATCTACATGACAGCTGTTGCTACATGTACGAATGGTACAGTTTATAAGGAAATGTATCATCAGACAATTGGCACAGATATGGCTCGTGCCTTCTTGATTGTGGATAGTTCTTACCTCAAGATGGATGCTAATAACTGTTATTTCGCTACCCCTATATATAAATAGGTATAGTGTAATCAATCACATAAACAGAATAAACAATGAACAATAACATATTTCATAAGTTATTCTTGACCCTTACACTGGTGCTCTTTACATTAGGAGCATCAGCACAGGTTACCGTTACAGGTAATGTCTCCGATGAGACTGGTGAGCCTATCATTGGTGCCACTGTTATGGAGGCGTTGACCACAAATGGTGTAGTTACCGATTTTGATGGTAACTTCAAAATCCAGGTCAAGAACGAGAATGCAACTTTGAAGGTTTCTTATATCGGTATGATTCCTCAGAACATCCGTGTAGGCAATCAGCGTAATATCAAGGTGGTTCTCAAGGACGAGAGTCAGAAAATTACTGAGGTCGTAGTCGTAGGTTATGGTCATCAGAAGAAGGAGAGTGTCGTAGGTGCAATCTCTCAGGTAAGTGCCGATGACCTTTTGAATACTCCAACAGCCAACGTTACACAGGCCATCGCCGGTAAGATTCCTGGTGTTGTGACAACCCAGACTTCTGGTGCTCCTGGTGCCGATGATGCAACAATCAACATCCGTGGTCGTGCTACCTTCGCTGGTGATGGTGCGCCATTGGTAATGGTGGATGGTGTAGAGCGTGCTTTCTCTCAGGTTGCTCCTGATGATATCGAGAGCATCTCTGTATTGAAAGATGCTTCTGCTACTGCTGTATATGGTGTGCGTGGTGCCAATGGTGTCATCCTCGTTACTACCAAGCGTGGTAAGGATATGAAGCCAGAGGTTAGCGTAACGGGTAACTTCATGTGGGGTACTCCTACTCGTAAGCCTCATTACTTGAACTCTTACGACTCTGTGACTCTCTTGGAGGAGGCTTTGGCTAATGATGGTCTTCCATCACAGTACTCTGCTTCTGACCTTGAGATGTATCGCAAGAGCGTGAATGGTGAGTTGAGCGGTGCCGACGCATTGCTTTACCCTAATGTGGACTGGTACGATGAGGTGCTCAACAACTGGGCTCCATCTCAGCGTTATAATGTAAGTGTACGTGGTGGTACGAAGCGTATGCGCTACTATGTATCTGGCGAAATGTACAATCAGGGTTCTTTGATCAAGAACTTGAGCCAAGACCAGTATGGTAACTCTTCAAGTCCTGGTTACAATCGTTATGCATTCCGTGCCAACATGGACTTCTTCCTCTCTAAGGATTTGACTTTCAGCGTAAACTTTGGTACTCGTTTCGAGAATCGTCATGGTTCAAACACCAACGAGAGTGCTAATAGTTACGACATCTTCGCACGTATCAACCATACTCCAGGCTGGATTTTCCCAGTATCTTACGAGGTACAGAATGGTGAGAGCACCAAGACTCTCTATGGTGGTAGTGCCGTATATCAGGACAACGTAGTGGCTGCCCTTGCCAAGGGTGGATACTATCGCGGTACAAATACCATCAACGAGACCAACTTCATCGCTGACTACAAGATGGACTGGTTGACTCCAGGTCTCTCTGTTCGTGGTATGGTGTCATTCGACTATGATTCTTATTATAAGAAGACTTTCGGCGCAGCATTCGCAACATACGAGTTGAACGATCGCAACAATTATATGAGCCAGGATGCTTACACTAAGTATAATGTAGATGGTGACTTGGCTTACAGCAAGAGTTCTTCTACAACTTACAAGCTTTACATGGAAGGTCAGATCAACTACGCTCGCAAGTTTGGCAAGCATGATGTGACCGGCATGGTACTTTACAACCAGAATGACTATCGCTACAACTCTGATTTGGCTAAGCGTTATCAGGGTCTCGTAGGTCGTGTGACATACGGCTATGATGACAAGTACTTGGCTGAGGTTAACGTGGGTTACAATGGTTCAGAGAACTTCATGAAGGGTAAGCGTTTCGGTTTCTTCCCTGCATTCTCTCTCGGATGGCGTGTAACTCAGGAAGACTTCATGAAGTCAACCGAGAATTGGTTGAACAACTTGAAGATTCGTGCATCTTATGGTGAGGTTGGTAACGATGTCTATAATGTAAATGGTGTACAACAGCGCTTCCTCTATGAGGAGAAGTGGAACCAGATTAACAATGACTACTACTTTGGTAACAAGGGAATGACTGGTATCTACGAGAGCCAATATCCTAACTATGGTGTAACATGGGAGCGTGCCAAGAAGTTCAACGTAGGTCTTGAGTTTGGCTTGTTCAATGGAATGTTGACTGGTAACTTCGACTACTTCGTTGAGAATCGTAACGATATCTTGACAGAGTATCTCTCTCGTCCACAGTGGGTAGGTGTGACCATGGCAGCAGGTAACCTCGGTAAGACCCAGAACAAGGGTTATGAGTTGGAACTCCATCACTTCAACCACATTGGCAAGGACTTTACTTACAATGTAGGTTTGACCTTCTCACATGCAGCCAACAAAATCAAAAATATGGATGAGCCTGCTTACAAGACCGCTTATCGTAAGCGTGAGGGGCATCCAATCAACCAGTACTTCGGTTTGGTTTGCGATGGTTTCGTAACACAGGCAGACTTGGATAACCCAGACTTCCCTGTATCTACATACGGTACCGTGAAGGTGGGTGACTTGAAGTATCGTGACATCAATGGTGATGGCTTCATCGATGACCGTGATGAGACATTCATCGGTTACAGCGATATTCCAGAGAATACATACGCATTGACATTGGGTGCCAACTACAAGGGCATCGGCTTCGAGGTGATGTTCCAGGGCGTAGACCACGTATCTCGTTACTATGACAGCGATGCAATGTTCGCATTCCAAAACAATGGTAAGGTAAAGGACATTCACTTGCAGCGTTGGAATCCTGCATTGAGCGAGTCTGAGAACTTGGCAAACGCTAAGTATCCATTGCTTCACTATGGTAGCAACGGTGACCACAACCAGCGTCAGAACTCATTCTTCTTGAAGAACGGCTCATTCGTTCGCTTGAAGAACATTGAGTTGAGCTATACATTCCCTAAGGAGTTGATCAAGCATTGTGGCATGAGCAACGCACGTCTTTACATCAATGCCAACAACTTGTTTACATGGGATCATCTCGATGACTTGGTTGACCCAGAGAGCAACGGTTCAAACCGTTACCCACTCTTGAAGACAGTCAACGTAGGTTTCAATGTAGTATTCTAATTCAAGAACATTCAAAACGATTCTAAAATGAAGAAATATAGTATATTTGCTTTGGCACTCGCAATGGGAGCGATGACTCTCACCTCTTGCGAGGATGCCTTTGGCAATTTCCTCGACAAGCAGCCAAGCAACGAGTTGACAAAGGCTGATGTGTTGGGTGACTACACTTTATTGGTGCAGAACCACAACGACACATATAACTTCTTGTTGCATGGAGCCAACCGAATTAACAGTTCTTGGTTGGATGCTGCTACCGATTTGGCTGAGTCAAGCATTGGTACCTCTGGCACACGTACCACCTTTAATATTGGTAACTATTATGGAAGCGGTGGCTCGGCAGAGTTGACCAGCGTTTGGGAGAGTCGCTATCGTGGTATCCGTAAATGTAACATCACTATCGGTACTTTGGAGGCTGATACAGATAATAAGCTCCGTCCTGCTGATATAGGTGAGGATCTCTATAATACCCAGAAGGCTAATTATATCGCAGAGGCTCGTTTCCTCCGTGCTTATTTCTACTGGGAGTTGTTCCTCCGTTATGGTCCTGTGCCATTGGTTACTACAGAGTTGGATCCTAATGGTGACTTGATGACAGGCTATACCACTCGTCCTGACTTGAAGACATTCATGGATTATCTCTTTAAGGAGGTGAAGGAATGCGAGGCTGGTTTGAAGACTAATGCTGAGACCAATGATGCTACTTATGCAGGTGAGGCCAACAAACCATCAGCTCGTGCCCTCTATGTTCGTATGATGCTTTATATGGCAAGTCCTCGTTTCTCTGCACAGAGTGGTGTGACTTGGCAACAGGCTGCAGATGCAGCTAAGGGCTTCCTTGCTGATTATGGTTCAGAGTATAGTTTGGAGACACGTACCAATGGTGGCGTGGCTGCTTATAACAATGCTTGGTTGCTTAACTCTTATGCAGACAAGAACCCAGAGATTATCTTCTTCCGCAATGACGTGGCTATTGGTTGGAGTGGTATTTCTACTGATACTCCTGTTGGTGAAGGTGGTCAGGGTGGTCTTTGCCCAAGCCAGAATCTTGTCGATATGTATGACATGGAGGATGGTAGCGCACCTTTCAAGGAGTATGATGCAACAGGTGCTCCAGTCTATAAGAATGGCAAACCAGAAATCAATGAGGAGAGTGGTTATTCTGAGCAGAACATGTGGAAGAACCGTGACCCACGTCTCGCTGCTACCGTTCTTTACAATGGCGTAGAGTGGAATGGTCGCCAGATTAACGTAGTTCGTGGTATGGGTGATAACCCAATTGGCAACCAGAACGTTACTCCTACGGGTTATTATGTACGCAAGTATATCCCTGAGACTATCTTGAGCAGCAACCATAGTGGTACAGCTAAGCGTCTTTGGAGAATTTTTACTTATAGCGAAATACTGTTAAGCTATGCAGAGGCTTTGAATGAGGCTGATTTTGCAGGCAATAAAGATCAGGTTTGTGACTTGCTCGACCAGATTCGTCATCGTGGCGGTATCTTGGGTAATGTAGCAGATCGTCAGGACTTGAATTCACAGGCAGCTATGCGCAACTTCATCCACAAGGAGCGTACCATCGAATTGGCATTCGAGGAGCATCGCTGGTGGGATGTTCGCCGTTGGAACGTAGCAGGAGAGGCTCTTGGTCGTGACATCTATGGTGTCGACGTTGCTGCTGATGGTACTATCACCCGCAAGGTGGCACAGAACCGCAAGTGGCAAGACAAGTTCTACCTCTATCCAATCCCAGAGGCTGAGGTTTGGAAGATTGGTCAGGACTTCCAGAACGATGGTTGGAAAGAATAACTCTTTTAATGTATAAATCGTATGAATAATATTCAGAACATATATAATAAGGTGTCAACATCAGGCAGAGCCTTGATGTTGAGCGCACTTCTCTGTGCTTCAAGCTCTGTCTTTGCACAGGAGCAGGTGCTCAAAGGCCGTATCGTCAACAGCCAGGGTGACCCAATCCCTGGAGCTGTTGTCAACGTGGCAGAGGAAAGCCGTATCGCCTTGACTGACAAGGACGGTTATTTCACCTTGAAGAAGGTTACGCCTACCGATGAGATTTGTGTTTCAAGCGTAGGTTATAAGAATGCACAGGAGAAGATCACAGCCTTCGATGGCACATACGTCATCAAGATGGAGGATGATACCGATGAGTATGAGCATCTTGCTCCAGTACCTTTCGGTGAGCAAAAGAAGAAGCTCTTGACGGATTCTCGTTCAGTAGTTACAGGCGAGGAGTTGCAGAAGCACCCTGTTACAATCCTTCAGAATGCCTTCACCTCTACACTCAATGGTGTGGAGACATACGAGTGGTCTTCTGAGCCAGGATGGTCTGAGTCATTCCTCTTCATCCGTGGTATCCGTACCACCAACCAGAGTGCTCGTTCACCATTGATTATCGTGGATAACGTGGAGCGTGACCTCTCCTTCCTCGATGCTTATCCTATCGAGAGCATCACCGTATTGAAGGATGCTGCCGCTTCTTCTATCTATGGTATGCGTGGTGCCAATGGTGTCATCATGGTAACTACAAAGCGTGGTACTGCTGGCAAGACCAAGATAGACTTCACACAGGAAATCGGTTTCCAGACACTTGCCAACAAGATGGAGGTACAGAATGCTTATAACATGGCATTGACTCGTAACCAGGTGCGCTACTTGAGCGGCATGGACCCAATGTATACAGACGAGCAGATTGCTAACTATAAGTTTGTTTCTGAGGGTGGCAAGTTTGCTGACGATGATATTCGTAAGTACCAATACTTCAATACTTCTTGGGCTGACCAGTTGTATCGTAGCAGTGCTCCACAGTATCGTACCAACTTGCAGATTAGCGGAGGTAACCAGCGTGCTCGTTACTACGTAAGTTTCTCTTACTTGCGTCAAGAGGGTATGTGGAATACCGAGGGTACAGAGATGAACTCAGGCTATAGCACCCAGCATGTGTTGAACCGTTGGAACTTGCGTTCTAATATCGATATTGATGTTTCCAAGTACTTGAACGTATCTCTCGACTTGGGTGGTCGTATCGATAACATCTCTCAGCCTACTGAGGGTGTATTTAACCTCGTAACCTTTGGTGTAATCGAGGCTAACCCAATGGCTCCTACTCATAACCCTGACGGTAGTATCTACTCTTCATCTACTGCCAACAACCCAATTCGTTACTTGGGTGGTTCAGGTTTGGAGAAGAACCGTCGTCGTAACTTGTATTCTACCTTGAATGCTAAGTACGACTTGAGTCCAGTATTGAAAGGCTTGGGCTTGTTTGGTACCATCAGTTTCGATGCTTACGAGACCTTCGAGTCTACTCAGACAGCTAACATCGACTCTTGGAACTACGACTATGATAACTTGAAGGTTACTGATGTCAAGGACTTTAAGTATACCAAGTATACCACAAAGGCAGCTTTGAGCAACCCTTCAGCTAACCAGCGTGGTTACTACTACAACTTGAATATGTATGGTGGCGTAAGCTACAAGAACAGTTTTGGCAAGCACAACATTGATGCCCGTGCTTTTGCTCGCTTCTATCGCAACGAGGAGGCTGGTTCTGATTACTCTTCACAGCAGAGTGCATCATCTAACCGCTACTTGGCTTACAACTTCCAGGGAACATACGATTACGATAGCAAGTACATCGCATCCATCAACCTCTCTCGTATGGGTTGTGATAACTTCTCACCAGACGATCGTTGGGGTACATTCTGGGGTGCATCTGCTGGATGGGTACTCTCTCAGGAGTCTTGGATGAAGAAGCTTGGTTTTGTCGACCTCTTGAAACTTCGTGCATCATACGGTGTGGCAGGCCAGTCTAATACTGGTGCTGGTCGTTATCCATACCAGAGTATCTATGGCTCATCTACAGGTTATGGCTTCGGTTACAATGCCACATGGATTGGTGGCTATGCTGAGAGCAAGGCTGGTAACTTGAATAGCAAGTGGGAAATCTCTAAGATGGTGAACGTAGGTTTGGACTGGGATCTTTGGAATCACAAACTCTATGGTAACTTCGATATCTTTAAGGAGTGGCGTTCTAACATCTTGGTATCTCGCTCAACGGTACCTGAGACAGTATTTGGTGTGCCATTGGCACAGGATTCTTATGGTAAGGTGGAGAGCCACGGATTCGAACTTGTTCTTGGTCATCGTGGTAGCATTGGCAAGGACTTCAAGTACTTCATTGAGGGTCAGCTTACCTTCAATACCAACAAGATTACTGACATCGATGAGACTGCTCCTGATGTAGAGTGGCAGCGCAAGGCTGGTCATCGTATCTACGATAACACCTCTGTGGCAGAACTCTATGAGCAGGCTCAGACCGGTACCAACCGTGTAGGTGGATGGAATATCTATAAGTTTGATAAGTGGGCTTCTGACCCTAACTTGATTGCAACCTCTCAGCAGGATGCCATCGATCACCCAGAGAAGTATCCATACAACAGCTTCTCTAATGGTGCGCAGCAGTTGGGTACGGCAGTCTTCAAGGATATCAATGGCGACCGTGTCATCGACTCAAAGGATATGGTTCCTGATTCATACACCATCATCCCTGAGATGATTCCTACCTTCAACTTCGGTTTCGAGTACAAGGGATTCGATGCACGTATGATCGTGAACGCTTACCTCCGTCGCTCAGTATTCCTCTCACCAGCTATCAGCTACAGTGGTTGGAGTAACATGGGTACCCACGAGGTAACAAAGGCTTGGGGTTACTACACAGACGACCCTGCAGACCCACGCAACGTGAACGCAACCTATCCACGTCCTGTTTACAACGGCTTCGATGCAGTAGATTCTGACCGTGCCACTGGTTCTTACCAAAACGACATCTGGGTACGCAATGGTAACTTCTGGTCAATCCGTAACATTGAGGTAGGTTACTCATTGCCATCTAAGTTGATTTCTAAGTTGTGGATGACCAAGTGCCGTGTGTACTTCAGCGCTTACAACATCGCAACCTTTAGTAGTCTGCCAGACGACGTGGATCCAGAGAAGCCATTGAGCTACTGCTGGTGGTATCCAAAGACCAAGTCGTTTACATTTGGTATCAATATTGGTTTCTAATCAATTTTATCAAAAAGAATTATGAAAAAGCTTTTAATAAATATATCGTTGGCGATGTTGGCTGCGGGAGGTATGACCTCCTGCAGTGACCTCCTCGACAAGGAAGTCGACTTGACTTTTACAGATGAGAACATCTATAGCAACTACGACCGTAGCCGTGGTGTCTTGGCAAACTGCTATACTTATCTGCCAGATGCTTTCGCAGGCTATACCAATGGTCAGTTCTTGGCTGCTTCTCGCGACTGTATGACAGATAATGCACTCTCTTATTGGAATGTGCATTACTATCACAGTGTATTGAATGATTCATACGATGCCAAGAACCACTGGTTCGCATCTACTTATTGGACAAATGATTTGAAGGGTATCCGCGTAACCAATGACTTCTTGGAGAAGGCTCGTGAGAATGTCATCGGTAATGCAGAGAAAGCAGGTGACGACAACCATCTCTATGACCGTTACAAGGCTGAGGCTCGTTTCATCCGTGCCATCCTTCATTTCGATATGATTGGTTATTTTGGCGCAGTGCCAATCGAAGACCATGTGTTGACCCAGGATGAGGCTGCATCTATCGGTCGTACTCCAGCCGCAGAGGCCTTGAAGTGGGTAGCCGATGAGTGTGATTCTATCATCCAGAAAGGTGCCCTTCCTTTCCGTTATACCAATGAGAATGAGAACTGGGGACGTATCAATGGAGCTGCTGTTTACGCACTGAAGTCAAGAGCTTTGCTCTATCGTGCTTCTGCGCTCAACAATCCTAACAATGACCAAACATGGTGGCAGGAGGCTGCAGATGCAGCGTTGGCTTTCATCCGTGTCAACAGTAGTTCTGCCAATCCTTATCATCTTTACACATCAGATGATAACGACCCTAAGAAGAACTACTATGAGTGCTTCACCAGCACTCCTCACTTGAACCCAGAGTACATTCTCAGCCGTTCTGAGTGGAATACTCGTGAGATTGAGATGTTCAACACTCCTTGTGGTTTCTCTGGTAACGTGAACTCTACTGGTCGTGTGAACCCAACACAGAACTTGGTGGATTCATATGAGATGGCAAATGGTCTTCCTATCGATGATCCTAACTCAGGCTACGATGACCAGAACCCATACGCAAATCGTGACCCACGTTTGGAGCAGACTATTTTCCATCAGGGAAGTATCTGGGGTGATGCTACTCAGGATGAGCAGCGTGCGGTGGATGTATCTGTAGGTGGAATTGACTATCAGGCTCTTCATGGTGGTACTACAACAGGTTACTACTCTAAGAAGTTCGTTCACAACATGAGTTTCAAGAACCCTACTACTTTCATCAATGCTTGCCCTATCTTCCGCTATGCAGAGATTCTGTTGAATGCTGCCGAGGCATTGAACGAGGCAGGCAAGACAAGCGAGGCTTATCAGTATGTGAACCAGGTTCGTGCTCGTGTAGGTATGCCAGCTTATGCAGGAATGACACAGGCTCAGCTTCGTGAGCGTATCCGCAATGAGCGCCGCATCGAACTTTGCTTCGAGGATCATCGCTTCTTCGATGAGCGTCGTTGGAAGTTGTTCGAGGGTCAGACTGCTGCTTCAGAGAAGAACTTGCCACGTTACAAGCAGGTTTACAACATCTACAGTGTAGTGGTAACTCCAGACGAGAGCCAGGTTTATACCTATCGTAACGATAATACTCACGCTACTCGTGCATTCTCAAGTCCTAAGAACTACCTCTTCCCAGTGCCAGACGACACTTACAAGAAGAATCCTAACTTGGGTCAGAACCCAGGATGGGAGCTTTCAGAGAAGAAGGATGACGCTGCCGAGGACAATAAAGGCGAGGATGGCAGTGAAGGTTCTGGCGATGCAGCAACAGAAAGTAAGTAACATCTTTGCACATCACTATATATAAATAAGGTGTGGTCTATGGCGGAAACACCATAGACCACATTTTCTTTTGTCAGACGTATCATAATTGATTCTATAAGACAATAACTATTTAATCTATAAAACAATGAAGAGATTACTATCTTTATCCATATTGACTCTTTCGGCTTTGGGAGCGATGGCACAGGCCACTCTCGGCGACGCAGATCTCACCAATGCCTACAAGTCGAAAAACTATACGCAGCGTGTGGTTTGCCATGACCCTTCTATTGTCATGGACAACATCACTTCGCCAAGCAAGCCAATTTACTATATCTATGGCTCACATTTAGGTAGGGGCAAGACGTATGCTTCAAGTAATTACCAAAACTGGTCTACTTTCAAAAGCGGAGAAGAGAACACGGGTACTTCCAATAGTCTTTTTGCTGATGTGAATGGTAAGGCAATCAACTTCAAGGATGCCTATAGCACTCATCTCATCAAGAAGGTAAAGAACTATAAGGGTGAGGAAGTAACGTTGGGCAACTTTGATGCTCATGCTTGGCAGTATAAGGGTCCAATCCAGAGTAATGGTCAGTGGGTACAGACCACCAACACCGTGGCAGGTATGCAGTGGGCACCAGACATCATCTACAACAAGACCATGAAGAAATGGTGCATGTATATGAGCCTGAATGGTGACTACTGGTGCTCTACCATCGTATGCTTTACATCCGACAGCGCTGAAGGACCATGGATTTACCAGGGACCAGTTATCTGCTCTGGTTTCTCTGGTCAGTTTGGTCATGTGAACTATGATAAGAAAGATGATTGGAAACTGACAGATTTGTCTATCGCTACAGGCTGCACCTCGCTTCCTGCTCGTTATGCTGTCAGCAGTTCTGCCAACTGGGGTAATTATTGGCCAAACTGTATTGACCCATGTGTGTTCTATGACGATGATGACAATCTTTGGATGAGCTATGGATCATGGTCGGGTGGTATCTACATGATTCGCTTGAACAAGGAAAATGGTCTTCGTGACTATGAGTATACCTTCCCTTATCAAGAGAATGGTACTACGGTAACCCCAGGTACATACAAGCAGACCTGTACCAGTGATCCATATTTTGGTAAGAAGATAGCTGGAGGCTACTATGTCTCTGGCGAGGCAAGCTATATCCAAAAGATAGGCAAGTACTATTACCTCTTTATGAGTTATGGTGGCTTGACCGCAGCTGGTGGCTATCAGATTCGTACATTCCGCTCAGAGAAACCAGATGGTCCTTACAAGGATTGCATGGGTATTGATGCCATGTACGGCAAATACATCTTGAACTTCGGTGGTGATGCCAAACGTGATGAGGGTATGAAACTCTTTGGCAATTATCAGTGGGATTTGATGCCTGTTGCCGAGTTGGCTCAGGGACATAATTCTGCGATGATAGACGAGAAGGGACGTGCGATGGTTGTTTACCATACCCGTTTCAATGATGGTACCGAGGGACATCAGGTTCGCGTACATCAGCTCTTTGTCAATCAAGATGGTTGGTTGTTGGCAGCTCCATACGAGTTTAATGGTGAGACCAAGACTCATGAGGACTTGGCTACCTCGCAGACCTATGATATGGCTGCTGTGGCAGGTGACTATCAGTTGATAGCTCATCCATATCGCCAGAACACAGCGGCAAAGGCATACGAGAAGCCTGTCAATATCCATCTCAATGCCGATGGAACTGTAACTGGTGCTTACACAGGCTCTTGGGAGTTGGTAAGTGGTACCAGCTATATCAATGTCACTTTGAAGGGTAATGCCACCAATCAGGCTAATGTGACTTTCAAGGGTGTGGTTATTGATCAGACCATCACTTATTCCAATATCCCAGCCATCTGCTTTACGGCAGTAAGTTCAAGTAGTGGTGTGAATACTACAAGTGGAGCCAGCTTACAGACCAAGGGTTTGGCTATCTGGGGAAGCAAGGCTGATGCCAAGGCTGCCATTAAGTACACTCTTGATGGCATGACTATTCCTTTCCAAGATGGTGCTACCTTGAATGCCAAGCCTACATTGCCAACAGAGGGAAAACTTGGTGCAACTGTGTCGTGGAAGTCAAGCAATACTTCTGTTATGGCAGACAATGGTACGGTGAAAGGCAAGGGCAAGGTTACCATGACGTTGACTATCTCTAAGGATGATTATGTGTACGTGAAGGAGTACGAACTCAACATTGATGCCGATGCAGAGGAAACGACTCCAGTATATTATCCAGAGTCTTCTGTTAAGAATACAACTTCAGATTGGTGGATCAACTTCTCAACTCAGAACTATGTATTGAAGAAAGGTGGTAAGGCTCAGTTTAAGTTCTATAACTATAGTAACGCTGCTCATAACTGGTGTAATTGGTGTTTATATGGAGCGAATAAGACTCATGGAACTTCAGATTATGTAGAATACTTTGGTATTCGCAATGATAATTGGAACAATACGACTGCAAGTAATACGGGTTGTACTTCTGATTTTGATTTCTCAAATGATGGTGCGGTATTCTGTCCAGACATGAATGGTTCTTTGGTAGATATGACGGTAAGTTATGATTCTAATGGTAAGTTTACCATGACTTCTACTATTACTACAACATCAAAGAGAGTTTATAATTATTCGTTTACTACGACCATTGGCACCAAGCCTAGTGAGATTACCTTGTTCTTCGTAAATGAAGGTTCTTACATCGATGGTTCTTCTCTTGCCACAGGTATTGCCAACCCTGTCATAACAACCCATAAGGTGAGTGATGGCAAGTGGTACAACCTTGCGGGTCAACAGGTAGATAAGAGCTACAGGGGTGTGGTGATTGTAAATGGTAAGAAGTTTGTGAATAAGTAAGTTACTTATCAACCATAGGTAACTTGGCTTATGATACTAATATGACTTATTTATGAAAATATCTAAAATACTTTTGGGAGCAGCAATCATCATTGCTGCTCCTGCTGTAATAGGCGGTGGTATTGCTCATGCCCAATTACCAGCTTTGTCTTCAGAATCGTCTTCCGTTCAGTCTTTTGAGGAGCCTCTTACTCCTCAAGAACCGATAGTCGTAGACACTCCTTTCGTCCACGACCCAGTGATGGCATACGAAGATGGAACCTACTATCTTTATTGCACAGGACATGGTATTACGCAGATGACTTCCACAGACCGCAAGCATTGGACATTGGACCGTGATGGAGTGTTGCCAAAAGAAAAGATTCCTGCTTGGACGCATGATAGCGTTCCTGGTTTTGAAACTCATATTTGGGCTCCTGATGTCATCAAGTACAAGAACAAGTGGTACATGGGCTATTCTTGCTCTACCTTTGGCAAAAACACCTCTGCCATCGGACTGCTCAGCAATAAAAAACTATCAGATAAGAATGGTTGGAAGGATGAGGGCTGCATCATCGCCTCCAAAGGGAATCGTGATGACTGGAATGCCATCGATCCAAACTTCATCATTGATGAGAAAGGAAAGCCTTGGATGACTTGGGGGTCTTTTTGGGATGGCATCCAACTCATGCCGCTCGACAAGACGCTGCATCCAAAGAAAGGGGCAAAGCCTCAGACCATCGCGCGTCGACATGCGCTCAACGATTCTTCTGCAGAGCCTAACCCTACGTCCAAGTTTGCTGGTACCAATGCTATCGAGGCTCCGTTCATTATGCGTCATGGAGATTATTATTATCTCTTCGTGAGCTGGGACTACTGCTGTCGTGGCATCAAGAGCAACTATCGTGTGGCTGTGGGCAGAAGCAAGCAGGTGGCTGGTCCTTACCTTGACAAGGCAGGCAAGCCGATGCTCGAAGGCGGTGGCACCTTGATATTGGAAGGGGATAAGAAGGAATATGAGGCTATGGGACATTGCTCGGCTTATTCCTTCCCTGATGGCGATTATTTCTTCTGCCATGGCTACAGTGTGGCAAAGAATGGTGCCAGCATCTTGGTTCAGAAGCGAATCCGTTGGACATCGGATGGTTGGCTTGTGTTAGAGTAAGGGCTTTTATCTAACTCATAGTTTTCTGCCTCTTAATTCATAGAGTTTTTGGGCAGAAAACTATGAGTTGTTTTTTGTTAACACGCAAATCAAGGCATTATTGTTTATATTTTGGCTTAATATTTTGTCTATTTTATCTATTTTTACTAACTTTGCACCACGAACTTGCAAAAGGAATAGTATCAAAGGATTATAGAGAAATCAAGATAAAAATAATAAGAAATGGACAAACTGAAAGTTTTATTGGGCTTCGACCCTAAGACGATGAAGGTCAAGACGGAGTTGGTGGCAGGTATGACCACTTTCTTGACGATGTGTTACATCTTGGCGGTAAACCCTACTATCCTCTCTACCACGGGCATGGACAAGGGAGCTTTGTTTACCAGTACGGCTATTGCGTCGGCTATTGCCACCTTGCTCTTGGCCTTCATGGCTAAGTTGCCTTTCGCCCAGGCTCCAAGTATGGGTCTGAATGCCTTCTTCGCCTTCACCCTTTGTCAGGCGATGGGCTTGTCATGGCAGCAGGCTTTGGCGGTGCTTCTCATCGAGGGTATCATCTTTTTGGCGATAACCTTCCTCAATATCCGTGACAAGATATTGGAGTGTATCCCTGCCAATCTCCGATTTGCCATCTCGGCAGGTATCGGTATGTTTATCGCCTTCATTGGTTTGAAGAATGCCAATATCATCGTGGCAAGTGAGGCTACTTTTGTTAAGTTGGGTAGCTTTACCCCTGTCTGTATCTTGGGCTTGGTCAGCATCTTGCTCAGTGGTGTGCTGATGGCAAGAAGAGTGAAAGGGTCGCTTTTTATCGCTATTCTCGTATCTACCTTGGTGGGTATTCCATTAGGGGTAACTGAGATTCCGGACGGTTGGATGCCAGTGTCTACCCCTCACAGTGTGGCTCCTATCTTCTGCCAGTTTGATTTCAATGGCTTCTTCACACCTAAGATGATTATGGTCATCTTCTCGCTCCTATTGGTCAACATCTTTGATACCATTGGTACCATCGTGGGCTTGGCAGAGAAAGTGGGCGTTACCAAGGAGGATGGCACTATCCCTCATGTCAAGGAGGCGATGATGAGTGATGCCATCGGTACCACGGCTGGTGCTTTGCTCGGTAGTTCTACCATTACTACATACGTGGAGAGTGCTTCGGGTATCGCCGAGGGCGGTAAGTCGGGTATGACTTCCTTCTTCGTAGGTATGCTTTTCATCCTGAGCGTGTTCTTGGCTCCTATCTTCCTCTTGATTCCAAGTGCAGCCACCAGTGGTGCCTTGGTTTTGGTAGGTGTATTGATGATTGATTCATTCAAGAAGATTCAGTTTGATGACATCTCTGAGTCGTTCCCTGCTTTCATCACGATGATTACGATGGTGCTTTGTTATAGCATCGCCGATGGTATTTGTCTCGGTATCTTGAGTTATGTGCTCATCAAGATGATGATTGGTAAGTTCAAGGACTTGAACCTCACCTTATATATATTGGCGGTATTGCTGCTCATCAATTACGCATTCGGATAAATTATTCTACAATTGCGTTGGCATGCTCTTGCAATAAACGAGCCTTTGATATGATAGTATAAAAACTTGACGCTATTATATCAAAGGCTCGTTTTCTATGAATGGAAATGCCTGGGAACTATGGTGGCATAATCTCATTATGATACGATTAAATGCGATAAGTTGCATCTACGAAAGTATCGTAAAACGTTAAAATATAAATCGTTTTACTTCTTTTAACGCTTTTTTCTTTGCTTTATTACGAATATTTCGTAGTTTTGCGGCGTGAATGAGAAAGTTAAGGCTCATTCTGAATATTAAAAGAAAAGACTCATGGAAAAGTTGACGAATCAAGAAGAAGATATCATGCTCCATATTTGGAAGCTTGGAAGATGTGCGGTGAAGCAAATCTTAGAGGTTTTGCCAGAGCCACGCCCACCTTATACCACGGTGGCATCTATCGTGAATAATCTTAAGCGCAAGGCTTATGTCAAGGCGGAGCGTGAAGGCAAGGGGTATGTCTATACACCTGCCATAGCAGAGGCGGAATACAAGCGTAAGTTCTTGTCAGGCTTCGTAAGCAATTATTTCAAGAATTCTTTCAAGGAGATGGTGACATTCTTTGCAAAGGATGAGAAGATAAGCCCGGAGGATTTGAAGGATATTATCCGTGAGATAGAGAAGTCTGAAGAGTAAACTCAAACGGCCAGGATTCATATATTAAAGAAGTATAGAATCAACACTGTTTGATAAGTTAAATTCGATATATTTAAAAAGAAAGGAATTCTGATGATGATATATCTCTTGAAAATCAATGTGGCATTGATGGTGCTCTATGGATTCTATCGCTTGATGGTGAGCAGAGACACGTTTTTCTCTCTTCGCCGCATCACCCTCTGGCTCATCTATGGTGTGACGTTGTTGGTACCAGCTTTCAATGTGGCGTATTGGATGAAGGAGAGTCCTGCGGTAACCAGTATGGCTGGGGCGTATGCTGATGCTGTTTATCCGATGACTTTCCAGGAAACAGAGTTATCTGCTTTTACGTGGCAAGATGTCATGGTGTGGATATATGGAGCAGGTGTGATATTTCTTTCGCTCCGCTTGCTATGGCAGCTTTTCATAATATGTCGTATGGCGCATGTCTCCAAACGACAGGAGGTGGAGGGTATTATGCTACATGTGTTAAAGGGCGAGGGAAGTCCATTCTCTTTCTTCCGTTGGATTTTCATATATCCTGCGGCATTGGAGGATTCCAGACTTCATGAGGTGTTAGTGCATGAGTACACTCATGTCAGAGGTTGGCATTCTTTGGATTGCATCTTTTCCGAGCTCTTCGCCATCTTATGTTGGTGGAATCCTTTCGCATGGTTGATGAAGCAGGAAGTGAGAATCAATTTGGAATATTTGGCCGATGAAAGTGTTTTGTCTGATGGTAACGCGCGCAAATCCTATCAGTATCACCTTCTTGGCTTGGCATATCACAAGCCGATTCGCTCGGCGGAGATAGCTAATAATTTTAATTTATTACCTCTTAAAAAAAGAATTAAAATGATGAACAAACGTAGAACTAGTGAAATGGGTAAGGCGAAATACCTCCTTTTCGCACCTTTAGCAGCGGCATTGCTCATGGTGAGCAACATAGAGACCGTGGCTCGTGAAGTAAGCAAGCAGTTACCTGGGAATGTAACTATGCAGGAGAAGTCTTCTTCCTCTTCTGCTGTGGCAAATGTAGCTTTGGCTGATTCGGCAAAGAAAACCAAGCAGGTGGTAGGGACCAAGAAAAAGGCAAAGTCTGCTCAACAAGCAAAGACAACTCAGCAGGCAAAGTATTCTCAGCAGGCACAGTCGGACAAGAAATCTACCGTTGTGTATGATGTAGAAGAGCAAATGCCTCAATTTCCTGGTGGACAAGGTGCATTTATGAAGTATGTGGGTGCTAATATCAAGTATCCTAAAGCTGCCGCTGAGGCTAAGAAGCAAGGTAGAGTTATTGTTGGCTTTGTGGTAGATCGTGATGGCAATGTAACGGAGCCAAAGGTCATGAGATCTGTCGATGATGAACTTGACGCTGAGGCTTTGAGAGTAATCAGTTCTTCTCCAAAGTGGACTCCTGGCACGCTAGATGGCAAGCCTGTAGCTGTCAAATATGTTGTCCCTGTAAGTTTTCAGCTTCCTGCATCCAAAGATGCTGAGCAAAAGTAATGGGACGATGCGATAAAAAGAATCTCTCTATCAACATAATAAATGAATTTTAATGCAAGGCGGCAAACTACAGCGTGTAGCTTGCCGCCATTGTTTTGCTATTTCTTTTTTCTATATCGTCAACCATTTCCATATCGGAACAACCTCTATGTTTAGCTCTTCCGTTTCGATAGCTTCTTCTTCATCGTATGTGATAATCAAAGCTTGCTTTAATGGATATATCTTGTTTAAGGCGATGAGGGAAGAAGTCTCTCGCTTGCGTGTGCCAACGTCTTCTATGCTGTAAGATACTTGAATAGCCAAGCCTTCTTCTGGCACGAAGAAATCCACCTCAACATTTCTATTATAGTAGTACAGATGCGCCACCTCAGCATCATTGTTGTATTTCTTGTTGAGTGCTATAGCGCATAAGTTTTCCAGCAATGGCGATTTCGAATCTGTGAGGAAAATGCTCAGCAAGCCATTGTCGGTAAAGTAATGTTTCTTGGCCGTCTCCTTCTCTGCAAACTTAGAGGCGTAGTTGTCTAAGGTGAACAACAGGCAAGCTTCTTTCATGTAACGGATGTAGTCGATGATGGAAGCTGTGGAGGTAGACACGCCAGCACTCTTTACCATGTTGGCAAGTCGGTTATATGCCGTAGGTTGCATCACGTTTTCTGCCAATCGTTTGATGGCAAGGCGTAGTGCATGGTCATTTTTGATGCCATTTCTTTGTATCACGTCACCCAAAACAATCTTCTCATAGAGTCCATTGAGCCAGTGGCGTTTGTTGCGATAGAGCAGCAACTCTGGGAATCCACCCCATTTGAAATATTCAGAGAAATATTGCTGTACGATGTTTTTCTGTTTGCCATATATCCAATTGGCCTCCAAGTGGATGTCGTTGGCTTCTAAATACTCACGGAAAGAGTATGGATAAATCTTTTCATCAAAATAGCGTGCGCCGAGAGTAGTGGCAATATCACGGCTCAGCATCTTGGCATTGGATCCCGTTATGAAAACCATGTATTTTTGGTTAGCCAATCTGCGGGCAAAGTGCTCCCATCCCTTGATGTTTTGTATTTCATCGAAGAAAAGGATGGGTTTGTAAGAATACATGCAGCTGTAGGCTTGCAGAATCAGGTCGAAGTCCTCTACCTTCATGCCATAAAGTCGCTCATCATCAAAGTTGATATAAACTATCTCCTTGAGGTCATGTCCTGCCTGTAAGTATTGCTTGGCACGTTGGTATAAGAGATACGACTTGCCTGCCTGACGGATTCCCACCAGTACATATCGTCCTTGCTCCTCAAAGAAGAAGGGTCTCTGATAGAGTTCTATGTCTCTAATTTCTGCTTGTCCCTCCTGTATCAACGTCTTGAATACTTCCTTTTGCATATCTCTTCTTGTTAGTTTGACTTTATCTAAAAAAGTTTCTGGTGCAAATATACTATATTTATTTAGTATCACCAAATAAAAATACATAAATTTATTTAGTGGCAATAAATAAAAATGAATAAATCTATTTACTGGTAATAAATAAAAGGTGCATTTTTGCTGTTGTATCATAAATAATGGCGGCAACCTGCATCACGCAGCTTGCCGCCTTTTCATTTCTAACTAACTAATATGCGTTATCAACTATTCAAAAAATGTATCATCTTTTACTTATCTATTACCATTACTTCAATCTCAAGATATTGAGCGAGTTGGCTGGAATCTCAATATCCACGCCATCCTTCTTGGTGGTGATGAAGCTCTCCACTGGATAGACGTTGGTAGGATTGTTGATGGTGTTCTCCTCCAAACCATTGATGGCAGAGAGACGAATCAACTTGCCGTCAGAGATTGTCTTGCCATTCAAATTCACCTTGGCAGTAGTGTTCGCTGTGCTGGTATTGGCAATCTTCAAGATAACCTCACCAGTCTTCTCATCCAAAGTGGCGGTAGAGAAAACGCCAGGCTTCGTGTTGTTGAACTTCTTCAACTTGGTTGCGAAGATTTCCTCTCCATCGAGCTTGGCAAACACACTGTCGCCTTTCACCTTCAACTCAATGTCGTACCACTTGCCTGTCTCAATCTTACCCTTGGTGATGATGGTCTGACCTTTGGCACCATTAGAAATCTGCTCGATGGCGTGCTGTGTGTTGCCCCAACCACCAAGGTTCAACCAGCAGTAGTTGTTTTTGTCCACATAGTTGAAGACAATGAGGAATCCCTCATTACCGGCATCCTTTCTCGCGCGTACCTTATATATATATCCATCAGAAGTAATCTTGCCAGGGTTCAAGCGGATGCAAGACTCATTCCAAGAGGTCTGCTTGATGATGTCGCCATCAACCTTCCAAGTTCCATTGATGTCTGTTGGCTCCAATTGGAGAGTAGCAGGAAGTGCATTGCCCTTGTCATCGGTGAAGCCTTGGTCTTGGAAAGACACCTGCGTACCCCATGTGCCCATACCAACCTTGCAAACCTCTGGCTTGATTTTCTCATCCTTATTCTCGTAAGTGTATGGATTCTCTTGCTTCACTGGCAATACGCGAGTACCGATGTTGTTTGCCATCACGTTCTGCACATAGTAAGATGGTGTACCGAATACCTTGTCAGAAGTATATTGAATCATATCTGGAGCCCACATGCGGTTGTTGAGGTTGGCGAAGATAGGAGCGTATGATGCCATCGTTACGATGTCGGAGTTGTTCTCGATGCCCATCATATAGACAGCCTCACCGAGAGCGGCATCAAGCGAACCCATGTTTCCGAAACCTTGTGTTACGGCATACTCACCTACGTAAATCTTAGAACCCTTGCGGTCGTAGTTGTCATACTTGGAAAAATTCTCGGCAAACCAAGCTGGGTTGCGATAGTAGTGCTCATCGAGCAACTCCACGCTCTCTTTGCTCTCCCACTTCGGATTGTCATCACCCCAAGCCACTACGTTTCCGATAAGGTGCATATTAGGATATTTTGCCAAGATGGCATCCTTGAACTTCTTGAAACGCTCGTAGTAATGGTCACTCTGTGCAGCAGGATCTGGCTGGTTGTTCTCATTACCAATCTCCAAGTACTCGATGTTGTATGGTTCAGGGTGGCCGTTCTTGGCACGCAAGGCACCATATTTAGAGGTAACGGGACCATTGGCATATTCCAAGGCATTCAAGCACTCGTCTATCCAAGGTTGGATGCTGTCCACAGGAGTCATACCACCATGCCACAAACCTACGTTCACCACATAGAGAGGCTTGGCATTCAAGTCCTCAGCCAACTGCAAGTATTCGTCAAATCCCATACCATCGCTGGTGCGATAACGCCAGTTGACGTTCTTATGTCCAGGACGCTCCTCGATAGGGCCGATGGTCTTCTCCCAGTGGAAGGCATTCTCTGGAGATTCCTGACCTTCTACATAGCAACCGCCAGGGAAGCGAACGAACTTAGGATGGATATTATATAGCAGCTGTGCCAAGTCAGGGCGCAAGCCATTCTCACGATTCTTGAAAGTAGGAGGGAAGAGGCTTACCACATCCAACTGGATGGTACCCTTGCCATCTGCTACGAGGGCGAACTGAGCGTTAGGATCATTGGCATTAGCAGTAAACTCTGCGGTATACTTGGTCCATTTCTTGCCAATCTTGCCATTCACGGTAGCCTCGGCATAAACATAGTCGCCCTTCTCATTGATGAGCTGCGCCTTGAGGTTGCCCTTGTAGCTACCTTTCGCCCAGAAAGAGAGCTTATATGTTCTGCCTTGTACGGCATTGATGCCCCAGAAACCCACATTGATGAGAGAGGCTGTAGCCTGAGGAGTGGCAGCAACGGTTACTTGGAGAGCCTTTCCTTGCGCCTTGTTGAGTAAATTCTTGCTGATGAGCTGAGTACTGATTTTTGCACCTTCTGCCGCAGAAGTCTTCCAGTTAGAGATAACCTTGTCATCATCCTCGAAAGAGCGGTTGCTGATGAGCTCCGCATAGAGACCACCATCTGCTGCATGGTTGATATCCTCAAAGAAGATACCATATAAGTCTGGAGAAACCTTGATGCCTGGTTTATTAGCATCAACATTGATAGTAACTTGGGCATTGGCAGCCATTGCGGTGGCGAGCAATGCCGAAAGCATAAACTTTTTCTTGTTCATTGTTTATTTCTTAGGTTTTGTTTGTTATTCGTCTTTATTGTGGAAGAAGAACGCTTCATTCACAATGCAAAAATACAAATAAAAGGTTGTGAAGAGGTGGATAAAACGCATAAATAAGTGTAAAAAGGTGGATTTCATGCGGAAATCCACCTTTTCTATCTGTTTTTGTCAATTTTTACTATTGCTTTTTTCGGCTTCTTTAGAAGTAGTTTGGAAGTACAGAGATGTTATTATTTCTTGACCTCAACAGTTTTTTCTCCCGGCAAAGGCCAGTAAGGTGATGGCTTTCGGACGGCTTTCATCTCCTTATCAAACTCTTCCACCATCTCTGGATGTTCCTTGGCGAGGTTGTGGCTCTCCGTAGGGTCGTTCTTCAGATTATAAAGCTCAAGTGGAGCGTTCTTCTTGATGGTCACGCACTTCCAGTCTCCCTTTCTTGCCGCACGCTGCTTGCCTGGGAATTCCCAATAGAGCAGGCGGTTGTCGGTATTGACAGGAGCGCCGTTCTCGTAAGTCTTCTTTCCGTAGAAGAGGGGGAGGATGTTGATGCCGCTATATCCCTGTGGCAATGCTTTCTCCGAACCAGTGAGGGCTGCGAAGGTAGGCATCACGTCAGGGAAGTAGATGATGTTGTCCAAAGTCTGCACAGGCACACGATTGGGTTGGTTGACGATGAATGGTACACGGATGCCGCCTTCATAGAGCTGAGCCTTTCTGCCACGGAAACCAGCATTGCAATTGAATAGCTTCAATGGGGCTTGTACGGCTGCGCCATTGTCGGAGGCGAAGATGACGAGGGTGTTCTCTCGCAACTTCAACTTATCGAGTGTCTTCAAAAGTCGACCGATGGCTGCGTCCATGTGGGTAACGAGCGAGGCATATCGTTTGTCGTTCATATCCCATGACTCATCGTCATACCATGAGGTGTTGTCGATGATGTAAGGCTCGTGAGGGGCATCGAAGGCGAGGTAGAGGAAGAACGGATTCTTCTTGTTGCGCTTAATGAAGTCGATGGCATCATCAGTAGAGATGTCGGTGTTGTGCTTCACGTGCTTGTCATGCTCGTTAGCCTTGATGTGGATGAGTTTGTCATTATCGAAACGGTTGTAAGGATAATAATAAGGTGAGTTGGATTCCACGGTGCTGATGAGCCAGCCATGGAATTCATCAAATCCACGATAGATAGGAGAAGCCTTCGGATCGTAACCATCCAGATGCCATTTGTTGACCAAGCAGGTCTTATAGCCGGCCGTCTTCAATACGGTGGCGATGGTGGTATCGGAAGGGAGAATGTTGGCACGGCGCACGATGGTGGTATCGCCATTCGGATTGATTTTGTAACCTGTAAGTCCTCCTGCGGTACAAGTGTTGTCACGTATGGTGGTGTTTCCTGTGTTCTTGCCTGTCATGAGTGAACATCGGGATGGCGAACTGATGCCTGAACCTGCATAGCTTTGTGTGAATCGGGTACCCGTCTCGGCGAGCTTGTCGATGTTCGGGGTCTTGATACACTGGCTGCCATAGCAGGAAAGGTCGCCCAAGCCGAGGTCATCGGCAAGGATGAAGATGATGTTGGGGCGATCGGGAGTAGCCTGCTGCTTGTTGGTAGCTGAGGCTGCTTGAGTCCATTGTGTGGGTAGTGTTGCTGCCAGCAAACTGCCGCAGTAGAGTAGTCTTTTATTCATGTTTTGTTGTAGTTTGTGGTTGTTGCTATAAGCTGTCGCTTAGTATAGTAATACCAATCCTGCGAAAGCCGAATAGAGAATCATGCGGATAGGGTTGATTCGCATCACCTTCACGCCGATGAAGGTGGCGAAGAAGAGGGCGATGGAAATATAGAAGTGCCAAGGATTGTCGGGAGTGCTAAAGTTCTCTGGCGACATCAAGAGCAGGGCGGCGGCTCCTACCATGCCCACCACGGCAGGGCGAAGACCGATGAAGATGCTCTGTACGGCACTCGTCTTCATATACTTGTACAGCATTCTGCTGATTAGAATCATCAAAATCAAGGAAGGGAGAACCAAGGCGAAGGTTGCCACGGCACTGCCCAATATTGCCATCATACCACTCATACCTGCATTATGCACGGCGGTATAGCCACAATAAGTGGCGGTGTTGATGCCGATTGGCCCCGGTGTCATCTGCGAGATGGCGACGACATCGGTAAACTCCTGCATCGTCATCCAGTGATACTGCGTTACTACTTGTCCCTGGATGAGGGATACCATGGAGTAACCACCTCCGAAACCGAAGATGCCAATCTGTATGAATACGATGAAAAGCTGTAGAAATATCATATTAATTTATAATTATCAATTTATAATTTGGCTAATACCTTTATGCCCATTGTGCTTGTTAATTATATAGCAGTTGATAAACATTATATAGAAGGTGTAATTATCAGTCGCCAATTTCCATTTTTTTCAGAGCGCTGGATATAGCCTTTTGTCATGAGCTGCTTTATCTGTTTGTTTGTTGCGGTAAGATTAATGCCAACTTCTTGAGATAATTTCTCTCTTGTCATGTCAGGGAATTGGGACATTAAATTGAGAAGTTTGCTTGTTGTGGCAGCACGAAATTTAATTCGTTCGCCATCAAACCACCAAACGTTATCACCTCTTTCTGTCAGAAATTGGATGTCGTATGCTACTTCTTCAACAAACAGGTTAGTAAAGTAGGTGAGAAATTGTTGTATATCTCGTTTTGAGGCATGTGCTCCGAGTGATGGGGTGGCACCTACGGTAAGATCTGTTTTGTGAAGTGCTTCTAAATACTCATATTTCTTACGGCTTCTTACCACTATCATTGGATAGCCATGACGAGATAGGATATAGTTAACCATCATTCTTGCGATGCGTCCATTTCCATCTTCGAATGGATGGATGCGAATGTAGCGATAATGGAAAATGGCGGCGAGTTCTACAGGTGTGAACTTTTCTGAGCGTTCTGCTTCGTTATACCAATTTACAAGATCTGTCATCAATGCTGGTGTCTCTTCAGGGGAGGCATACTCGAAACGGTCGCCATAGCGAGTGATTACACTATTGGGGCGTGTCTTGTATTGACCGGCGTGAATCACATAGCTCGTTATTTCGCCTCCAGGGAGATTGCGATATACAGTGTAATCTTCACGCAGAAGAGTCTTATGCAAAGTACGGATGAAATTCTGTGTCAATGGTATGTCTTTGAGTTGGGCTTCCTCTCGCATCATTTTCAAACCTACATTGCTGGCTGTCATCTCTTGGATGTCACGAATTTCTGCCTCTCCGACAATCTTTCCGAAAAGCAACAGAATTTCTGTTTGGCCATATGTAAGTGTATTGCCTTCAATATGGTTACTATTATAATTGAAGTCAATGGTAAATCTACGACTCAACATTTCTTGGTCGCGAGCAGAAAGTGGTTGCAGATTGTTCCACTGGCTCATTATTTCTTGAACTTTGTCCATTGCTATTTTATCTTATTTTTGCAAGATTTTGCATTAAAAGGTGGACATCGTCCACCTTTTAATGCAAAATCTTGCAATTGTATCTTATTCTGTTGGTTGAATGAATTGTCCATAGATGTAGCCACCTACGGCTGCTGCGATGATGACCCAGATGGGATTTACGCCCATCAGCCAAATCAATAGGGCTGAAAGAATCGGTATCCAACAATTTACCAAGGAGATGTGTGCGCTCTTGGCAAGTGAGAACGTAGGTACGGCTATCAATGCCACCACGGCAGGACGGATGCCAGCAAAGAGGGCTGCCACCACCTTGTTGTCCTCAAACTGATGGAAAAACATCGCGATAGCTAATATAATAAGGAAGGAGGGCAACGAAGCGCCGAGGGTGCAAACGATGGCTCCCGGTGTCTTTGCCAACTTATAGCCCAAGAGGGAACTCATGTTGATGGCCAAGGCTCCCGGACATACCTGTGTAGTGGCGATGGCATCCACGAACTCCTCCTTCGTCATCCAATGATGCTTGTCGACGATTTCAGACTCTATAATAGGAATCATGGCATAGCCACCCCCAAAGGTGACTATGCCAATCTTCATAAATGTTTTAAATAATGTGGAATATTGAACTTTCATTCAAATATTAATTATACATTATTAATTATACATTGTAAATTACTTTACTCTTTCTTCAATCCACTGACGTGCATTGACAAATGCCTCAATCCAAGGTGTTACCTCGTCACCCAGACGGTCTGCTGGATACCAAGCGTTCTGCCATGGGAAGATGGCACGCTCCAAGTGAGGCATCATTGCCAAGTGGCGACCATCGGCTGAGCAGATACCTGCCACGTTGTAGTCGCTACCGTTAGGATTGCCTGGATACTCAGCATAGTTGTACTTAGCGATGATGTTGTAGTGATCCTCTGGCTCTGGCAAGTAGAAACGACCCTCGCCGTGAGCTACCCAGATACCGAGCTTGTCGCCGCTGAGGCTGCCAAACATCACACTGTCGTTCTGAGGAATGGTCAATCCGAGGAATGAGCTCTCAAACTTCTTACTTGTGTTGTGGCAGAGGTGAGAACGATGCTTGTGCTCTGGGTTGATGAGGTTCAACTCTACCATCAACTGGCAACCGTTGCAGATACCGAGTGAGAGGGTGTCCTCACGAGCATAGAACTTGTCCAATGCTTCCTTAGCCTTAGGGTTGTAGAGGAATGCACCTGCCCATCCCTTTGCCGAGCCGAGTACGTCGGAGTTAGAGAATCCACCGCAGAATACGATGAAGTTGACATCCTCCAAAGTCTCACGACCGCTAATCAAGTCGGTCATCATTACATCCTTCACGTCGAAGCCTGCGAGATACATAGAGTATGCCATCTCACGCTCACCATTGGTACCCTTCTCACGGATGATGGCTGCCTTGATGCCTGATGGCTTGCGGCGGTTGGCGTCGAGACCATAGCTGGACAAGGTGCCCTTGAAGCTATAACCAAACTTCATCTCGATAGGCTGCTTCTTATAGTTGGTGAAGCGCTTCTTGGCCATACCGTTCATGCTCTGCTTGCGGTCGAGGAGGTAAGAAGTCTTATACCAAGTATCGCGCAAAGCGTTGATGTCGAACTCATGCTCGAAGCCTTCCTTCTTGATGATAATCTTGCGAAGCTCTGGTGCTGGATAACCAATCTTGGCGTAGCCGATGCCATTCTCATCCAAGAATGCCTTCAACTCTACCTTGTGCTCATCGCTTACCTGGATGACAACACCTGGGTTCTCAGCGAAGAGCGTCTTGATGATGTCCTCGTCGGCAATGTCGTGGAGGTTAATCTTCATACCGCCCTCTACGTTGGCGAAAGTCATCTCCAAGAGCGTTGTGATCAAACCACCGGCACTGATGTCGTGACCTGCCATTACCCAACCACGGTTGATCAACTCCTGTACGGCGTTGAAGCAATCTACGAAGTACT